>Ga0115555_1000023_pt1 | contig 96722 bp, 86 predicted proteins | sample COGITO_mtgs_1104_2_FD_87285 | JGI IMG/M metagenome (GOLD analysis project Ga0115555, IMG submission 87285) | Pelagic marine microbial communities from North Sea - COGITO_mtgs_110407 | ecosystem: Environmental > Aquatic > Marine > Epipelagic | place: Germany:Helgoland, sampling site Kabeltonne... | reverse complement strand
TTTAGAGTTGCCAATATTTTTGTAGACAATAATTCAACCTTTGTAAGCCAAAGAATTATTTCAATTCAAAATAATTTACTTCCAGAAATTGCTTGGAATACTGGAATTAGTGCAACTCAAAAGGTAGAAATAGCAGAACGGGACTTAACACTTCATGCAGAGTATTTTTATACTCAATTTGAAAATCAAGTAGTTGTAGATAGAGAAACTCCAGGCGCCTTAAGTTTTTACAATTTGGCAGGAAGCTCCTATTCAAACGCAATTCAAGTTGAGGTGGCCTACGAACCTTGGAAAGTTTTTGAAGTAAGAACAGCGATTAAATACCTTGATGTTCAAAGTACGTATGCCGGAGTGCAGAAGCAAATGCCTTTAGTTCCAAATTGGCGAGGAATGGTTAGCCTGGCATACCAAACACAGAACAAGAAATGGCAGGCAGATTTTACCACTCAGTTTGTTGGAGAGAGCAGAATCCCAAGCACTTTTGGCAATTTACCAGAGAATATTAGAAATGAAAAGAGCAGCGCATATTTTATCATGAATACTCAACTTACGCGTAGGTTTAGACACATTGAAGTATATGCTGGCTCTGAGAATTTAGGAGATTATAGACAGCCTGATGCAATAATATCTGCAGACAAGCCTTTTGATGCTGAATTTGATGCTTCAATGATTTGGGGGCCAATTTTTGGCAGGTCATTTTATGCAGGCGTAAGGTTAATGCTTTTTAAAGGCTAGAAGTGGCATTAAAATAAAAAAGAGCAATCCATTTTTTGGGATTGCTCTTTTTTAATCTTATAAGAATTGATCCTAATCTGCAATCAAAATACCCAATTTAAACCCGATTGTAAGCAATGGAACGGATTCATTGTCCGTGAACTTTTCAACTTCAGGTAAGCCTGTTAAGGTGTTAGTTGCTGTGACTATTTTATCAATAGCACGCCCCCGTATTCCAAGGCCCACATATGGTTCTATATAAGCGTTGTTGTCAAAGTAATTAACGTATCCAAACATCAAGCTAAAGTCATTATTAGTACGTTTTAATTCTTCATTAAAACTAAAACCAGGTATGTTTGATGTTACCACAGAATTATAATTCTGGTGTCGGAATGTCATCCCAAAATAAAAGCCTTCTGATTCAAAGCCAAAGTCAGACGCATAATACCTTACACCAAGCCGAGCACTATAGCCAATTTCGTTCTTTAAATCGAAGCCAGCAGATTCATAATCAAAACCCTGGAATAAGTCTGATGCTACACTTACATAGTCAGTAAGTGTAATACCAACGCCAGTTTCTAAAGCAAAATTCTTGGACATTCCGGTCTCGAAATACAAAGGAATATCGCCTCTAAAAAACAGCAATGGATTTAACTTTATAGAGGTATTTTGAAACCATTCGCTTTTTTGATTTTTATCGTCGGCTTCAACAACTTCAACCTGCACTACGTTTCTATTTTGCCCAACTAGACTGATTAGCCCAATAAACAGTGTAACCAGTGTAAGCGATGTTTTTCTAATCATAGCTTTTAATTTTCTATTTATCTTCAATTACTCTTCTGAATTTATCATCAGTTAGTAACTTAAACTGAGCTTCTTTTATTGCCCCTTCCATTACTATCCTCATTTTATCAGAAATAACCATTCCTTTCGTTTTGGAAATTTTTACAAAATTACTTCCCTCAGTTTCTTCAAAATAAACTACTTCATTAGAGGTTTTGTCCAATAGTGCCCAACGTATTTTAATGTATCCCATCATAAATCGAGGAGATTTGTATACGCTTATCACCTGGTCAGATGTTATAACTTCAATAGCTAATTTGAACCTAGTATTTTGGATTTCGTTTTTGGCTCCAGGAAACAATGCCACACTGTTACCAATGTAGTAGTTGTTTTTAACGAAGTTAGCATTAACAATTTCCCAAACATCACCCTCGTCCATGTTGGTGACAATTTCTGAAATTAGTAATGTGTCAAGTTTTAGCAGCGTTTTTTCTTTTAGTATGGCTCCTTTTGGCTTCTTTACTAAATCCACCTTCATTTTACCAATAACTGTTTCTGGCTCTATCTCAACCCTTTGAGTGTAGTAGCCCCGTTTAAAGAAAATGAGACTTTTAGATAGTTCAAAATCTACTTTCACAGCTCTGGGGCTGTCCCCAAGGAAAACCCCATCTAAAACTACATTCACATTTTCTTGAGCGTAAGAAACTTCAACAGCCCTTTTTTGCGCAAATAATCCCATTGCGACAATGAAAGACAGCGAAACCAAACTAGCTATTTTCAACATAATTCAGAATTTTACAGGTTAGTATAAGTCTTCAATATTGATGGTAACACGTTTTAACTTTCTCTGAAAGTAAGCAACGGCAATTTTACCTTCTGAGTTTCTCATTGCTTTGAAATAGCCCACTTTTCCTTTCTCTAAATCAACTTTTCCTTCTTGCTTCATGTTGATTTTTGTTTGAGCATACCCATCATCAAGATTGTATGTAAAAACTTGTGGCTTTCTAGCTTGTGCGTTATTAGAAGCAACCATTAATCTTTTTCCATTTTGATCTACAGTAGTAAAGCCATAATCGAACCAACCAGCGTCTTCCATCACTTTAGCTAACTGCATTCCGAGCAGACCATTGTACGGATACCAAGCGGTCACTTTAGTGTATTTTTCTTTAGTTATAGGTTGAATTTCAGCAAGGCTTCCACTTTGATCAAACTTGAAAAGAATAAAATCCATGATCTCAAAAGTTACTTTTGATTTATTATCATCATTTCCACCAAGTACTCCAATGTATTTCCCTGAAATTGCATCTCTTGGAACTTGATAATTAGCCGGTTTTGGGTTTATGTTTTTACGAAACATTTCAGAAATAATAATCATTTCATCACCTTCTAAAACTAAATCTTCTACCCAAATTTTATCCTTACTACCAACCGTAACACCTTTACTTGTAGCATTAAGAACAGATTGAATTTTCTCATCACGGTCAACTTTCGTGTAAAGAATTTCTTTACCCTTTGGTGACATTTTTAGAAGGTAAATTCCGTTTGTATTTATTGTGCGATACTTTTCTCCATTTACATAAGCACCACCTGCAATTACATTTCCTTCATCGTCAATTCTTAATTGATTATACATTATGGTACTTGTTCCATCATAGCCATCTCTTGAAAAAATTTTATCTCCAGTTTTTGCATCATAAGCAACAATTACTGGTTTTAACTTTTTGATACCTAAGCCATGTTCTTTCCAAATAACAAAACGATCAGCAGAGTTTACCAAGTCAGCAACTTGAGTAAGACCTTTTGGAACTGTTTCTGTAAAATTCCAAAGCTCTTTAAGGTTGTTGTCTACAAGCATTAATTTAAAGCCGCTTAATTTCTTCTCCTTAATTGGAGTTACAATGTAAAAACCGGATCCATTAGCAGCAGGATATACTACACTTGAAGCAAATCGTTTTTTAGCGGCTGGTTCAGTTTTTTTCTTAACCAGTTTTCCATCGGCACCGATTACATTAAAAACAATTTGTTTGTTCTTTCTATCGTCGTATGAAATCAAAAAGTTTTTTCCGTTAAACACCGTGTTGTTCAGCGTTGCGTATTTGTGTATTTCAATTGGAGTTTTAACAACGTTAGTTACACCCTTGTCAATTATTGCAAACTCTAGAGTTCGCATTCCTTTTTTACCCTTATCAACCATGTAATAGGTATAATAACCGCTTACAGTTTCATCTTTAGAATCCAGGATTGGTTTTACACCCTTAAACAGGCGTCCTTTTACTCCATCAAGTTGAATAGTCTGAGCAAAAATTGATACGCTGAATAAAGCAATAGTACTTAGTAGAATTAATTTTTTCATTTTAATTTTTTAATAATGATTTATTGAATTTAGTTGTGGCTGCGAAGATATATGGTTAAAACGTATAACATAATTTAATGAGATGGACTATCAAAGCAGCGGTTTGTTTTTATGATTGTGTTTGGGCTAAGCTCTAATGCTAATATATGATTAATTCAATTATTCTTTGAGTTGTTATAAAGGCTATATAATTAGACATATTGTCTGATAATCAACATGTTAAATGACATTTTTACAGTCAAATATAGTTAAAACGGACATAATTTCAGGTTAAAAGATATTGGCAATACCCTTGTTATAGAGGTTCCAAACACAAACATTAAATTAAAAATTATGACACTAATTAGAAGAAAACCATTTGTAGTGAATTCAATATTTGACGATCTATTTGATAACACAATAGTGCGAAATGATAATTGGAAAGGAGGGTCGAGTTTCCCCGCAATAAACATTATTAAATCACAAGAGGGTTTTGATTTGGAGCTTGCAGCCCCTGGTATGAAAAAAGCGGATTTTAATATCGAAATCAACGATGGAACTTTGATTATTTCTTCAGCATCAAAAAAGGAAAAAGAAGAGAAAAAACCTGAACTGAATTATACTAGAAAAGAGTTTTCGTACAATTCATTTTCAAGAAGTTTTACGCTTCCAGCTGATGTAGATGAAGAGAAAATAGAAGCGAAATATGAAGAAGGAATACTAAAGGTTAGAATTCCCAACTCGGAAGCAAAGATTCAAAAGCCGAAGCAAATTGAAATTGGCTAACTCGCCATTATTGCAATAAGTTAGATTTGAGAAGGCGCGCAATTTTAAAAAGTTGTTGCGCCTTTTCTATTCTTTCACCTCTATCCGATTAAACTGTATCTTTTGGTAATACGATTTTGGACTATAAATTATTATTCCTGGAATCAAGATGGTTGGAGCTGTTAAAATCGCCGTAATTAACCTTGACGCTCTCATTTTTCTCTTTACAGCATAGGAGTATAAGTTGCCGTTACTCTCGCTGATAGAATTAATATACAAGCCATAATTTGCCCTATCCTTACTGCTATATTCTTGGGGATGATTTAAAGCATAGTTTCCATTTTTATTATTGATGGTTGCAATGGAAAAATCTCGTTTTGTTTTTCTCCACCTTGCTTTTGAACCCCTGATGTCGGTCCTGTCATTTTCATTGTAAATTCGTTCTGTGGAAAAGAGCAAATTATCTGTTTTTCCATCTTCTGATCTATGCAGATATACTGATTTAGCATACCAAATAAAAGAGTTGCTGCTAGACCAGCTGCTATATTTTCTTATCGTATTGAAATAGTTAAACTCTCCATCTTCTGTCATATTAAAGTAAAACAAGCTACCTCTTTCTGAATAATAGGTTGTTGAAGGAATCCCATTTTGGTCTGTTACCGTCACTTCAGAGTTGTTTATGGGTTCGCAATAGGCCGTAAGTTCTTTTGTGCTTTCGTTTATAATCAGTTCACTAATCTCGGTATTGGAAGAAATATCCTCTCTTCTTGCAGCTTTTTTCTTCCCAAAAAGTCCTACTAAGGTATTTTGAGTGTTTATTTTAAATAGATACTCATCAGGAAAATTAGTGGCTTTTTTAAACTTTACTTTACCCGAGTTGGCATCAATTCTAATGTAGAATACACCGTGGATATTTTGTCCTCTTTTTTCCTGTATTCTATCTGAGAAGAACCCTGCAGCATATATGGTATTGCCATCGGTATTTGTCCTTAGTTCGCCCAAATTTTTATTCTCATCAAGTTTAATAGCTACTTCAACAAAAGTTTTTGACTTTAGATCTAACACATAAATCGTGTTTACCCAACGATCGGCATTTCTATCCACCTTTTCCCTTCCTCTTTTATTGGTGGTAGTAACAACTTGCCGAATACTAATTCGACCCGTTATTTTTCCTTGATCAGAAAGAGACAAGTTGCTTAATAATGTGTTAGAGCCATTGAACCATCTCGAAAAACCAGTGGCGGCAGATTCCGTCTCAATATCTATTTTTCCAGCATTCACCTTATTGAAGGATTCGTCAATTTCTTTGTACTCTATGAATTGTGTTTCGTCTTTTCCAACTAGGTTTAAAGTTGTGAGGACTATGTTAGGGTAATTGTTATTTGTTAAACCTACAAACTCGCGTTCGCTGGGGTCATAAGTAAGTACTTTTTCAAAATCTTTTTTTAAACTAAGGTTAAGATCGAATGTACCTAGGTAAATGTCTCGATATCCATTTTCTCCCTGGCCATCAAAAAAGAAGAGCAGTCCATTTCTAGTAAGCAAATATTTTTCTAATAGCAGATTTTTGTATTTGCTCGCGTTGTTTGGGCTATCGGTAATTAATTTCTTTGATTTTATCAAATGCATATCTGTAATTTCTAGCATTCCGAGATATAAGGTGGGTAAAGTTGAGGTTTTTACTGGCTCGGTAGAATACAATACATAATAGGCGCCGTTTACCTCCCCAAGCATTTTTTCCATGTAAATTCTAGGTTTATTGTTCTTGTAGATGGGTGAGGTAATAATTTTCGGATCTACCTGAGCATTTCCTATAAAAACGGAGCTTAAAAACAGTAGAATTACAATTTGCTTAACCGGCATATGAATTGAAGTTTAGTTTTATGCACCCAATTTAAAAAAACGGAGTCCGTATTTTGGTGTTTAATAGAATGCTTTCGTTTAAACCAATTACAAGATTAAGCCTTATAACCCCCTTGAGCAAGTGCTAGAAGTACTTTGAAATGCAATTAGCGCATTATTCTGAACATTCTGTTTTTAGAAAGCTTTGCATAATCAACGAAACCTGCCCATTCAATTACTATATTTTTGCAGATTAAATTTACAATATGAACATAATCGTTCCAATGGCAGGTATGGGAAAAAGAATGCGCCCTCATACCCTCACAGTACCAAAACCATTAATTCCAATTGCTGGCAAACCAATTGTTCAACGTTTAGTCGAAGATATTGCTGCTGTTGCAGGTTCTAAAATTGATGAGGTTGGTTTTATAATTGGTGATTTTGGTCAGGAAGTAGAGCAGCAACTTTTAGGTATTGCCAAAAGCTTGGGAGCTAAGGGAAAAATCTATTATCAAACAGAAGCGCTGGGTACAGCTCATGCTATTCTTTGTGCAAAAGAAAGCTTAAAAGGACCGGCCATAGTTGCCTTCGCTGATACACTCTTTCGTGCCGATTTTAGCATGAATACAAACTCTGATGGGGTACTTTGGGTTTCACAAATTGATGATCCAAGCGCATTTGGAGTAGTAAAAGTGAATGCGGACAACGTAATTACGGATTTTGTAGAGAAGCCAAAAGACTTTGTATCGGACCTTGCCATGATTGGAATTTATTATTTCAAATCTGGGGAGACGCTAAGAGATGAATGCCAATATTTGATAGATAACGATATTATAAATGACGGCGAATACCAATTGCCTGATGCCCTTCGCAATATGACCGCAAAAGGAATGCAGTTTAATCCGGGTCAAGTAAAGGATTGGTTGGATTGTGGAAACAAAAATGCAACGGTAGATAGTAATCAACGCGTATTGAAATTCATTGCGGGTGAATTATCAATTCCAAGTAGCGCAAGCATTGAGCACTCGACAATTGTTCAGCCCTGCTATATTGGTGAGGGTGTTAGCATTAAAAATTCAGTAGTTGGACCTCATGTAAGTGTTGGTGAAGGAACGATTATTGAAAACAGTATTATTAAAAACTCTATTGTTCAGACAAATTCTGAGGTAAAACAAGCGATCATTGATAACTCAATGATTGGACATTTTGCCAAGTATTATAAGGGATTTGACGATGTAAGCATTGGAGATTACAGCACAGTAAATAGCTAATTCAGTATCTTGAAAAGAAGCATACAATTATTTTTTGCCTTAATCGGATTGGTAATAACCTTGGGTGCTTGTTCAGGGTCGAAGAATGTGAAAAAAGATGGCCTATCGTCAAAAAACACGACCGAGCTTTCGCAAAAGGATGAAATACAATTAAAGAACTTATTTTTTGAAGCCAGCAGAGAAAAGGCATTGAGTAATTATGCTGCAGCCCAAAAGTACTATGAGCAATGTTTGAGCATTGACCCGAATCACAGGGCAAGTATTTATGAATTGTCGAGTATTTACCAATCTCAATCTAGGTTTGCTGATGCGGTATTATTTATGGAACGAGCAGTTTCGTTAGAACCACAGAATAAATGGTTTTTACAATCGCTTGCCATATTGTATGAGCAAACTAAGCAGTACGAAAAAGGATCTGAAATCTATGCTAGACTGATAGAAGTAAACCCAAAAGAATTGTCCTATTATGAAGGCGAAGCAAGAATGTTTTTATTTCAAAACGACCTTAAAAAGGCAATCAAGGTTTACGATAAAATAGAAGAGCGATTTGGAGTTTTAGAACCAGTGATTATGCAAAAACAACAGGTGCTTCTAGGGGTTAAAAAGTACGACTTAGCTATTGCTGAAGCCCAAAAATTGGTGGATTCAGCACCTGGAACCGCGAAATACTATAACAACCTTGCGGATGTATATCGTAAAGCAGGTCAAAAAGAGAAAGCAACCGAGACCTACAAGAAATTACTCGAACTTGATCCAGATAATGCATTTGTACAACTTTCAATGGCCACCTATTATTTGGAAGATGGCAATACTCAAAAGGGGGAAGACCTATTAAGAAAAGCCTTTAGAAACCCGAAGCTAGATTTTGAAAGCAAGGGAAGAATATTGTTGAATAATGTAATGAAGCAAGATCAAAGCACAGGGATGGTTGATGATTTTACGTTTGAGCTTATCGACTCTATGAAGTTTGCACATCCCCAAAATGCACAAATTCATGCCATTGAAGCCGATTTGCTATTTCAAAGCAAATTGGTGGATAAAAGTTTAGCTGCTTACAAGAGGAGCTTAGCCTTAGATTCCAATCAATTTTTGATTTGGAATCGAATATTATTTATTCACTCCGACCAAGAAAATTGGTTGGAAATGTATACTGATGGTATGGCAGCCATTGATCTGTTTCCAAACCAAGGTACCTTGTATTATTTAGCTGGAATTGGTGCTTATCAAATGAAAAATTACAAAGGGGCGATTGAAGTGCTAGAAACTGGAAAGGACTTTATTCTAGACAATAATCAGCTTTTGGTGCAATTGTTTTCGACGCTAGGCGATGCATATCACAGCTTGGAAGACCACAAGAACTCAGATGCTAACTTTGATAAATGTTTGGAGTTAGAACCCGATAATATAGCGGTGTTGAATAATTACAGCTATTATTTATCGCTCAGAGGGGAGAAACTGGAATTGGCAAAATCGATGTCTAAAAAGACGATAGAAAAGGAACCAACTTCAGCCATCTATTTGGATACTTATGCATGGATATTATTTATGAATAAGGAATACGAAGAAGCAAAAAAATACATGGAAGTAGCACTGAATAATGGAGGCAATCAACAAGGTGTGTTGGTGGAACATTATGGAGATATCCTCTATCGTTTAAATGATATTGAAGGAGCTATGAAACATTGGAAAATGGCTCAGGAAATGGGTGATGCGTCAGATAAAATTGATGAAAAAATTAAAAAGAAAACATACATTCCTTAGCAGATGAAACAACTGGGATTTCTTTTTTTAATCGGCTTTAGTGCTTTACTGTTTTCGTGTAAAACAACACAAGAAATTGAAAGAAAGCGCAGCAATTTGGAAAAATTGACGCCTCAAGAAATTCTTGTAAAAAACAATACCAACCCCAAACTGAAAGGTGAGCTCGCAATAAAATCAAAGGTTTACTTTAAAACCCCTAAGCTTTCGGATTCATTTAAAATGCACATTCGAATGAAAAGGGATAGCATCATCTGGATTTCTGCAACGTATTATAAAGTAGAAGTTGCGCGTTTTGTTTTTACACAAGACAGCGTAAAAATGATAGATCGCAAGAACGAAAAGTACTACTTAGGTGGCTATACTTATATCCAAAACCTTTACAACGTTCCGTTTAATTTTTCTTCTTTACAAGCGACCATATTAGGAGAACCCTACGATCAGAGTAATTATAAGAAAGTCCGCTCTTACACCTCAAAAGGAAATTACATTATTGCTGGTTTGAGCGAATTGGAATTCAAGAAACCAAACGGAGAGGTAAAAACACAGCAGCAAATTTATACCGAATGGTTTTCAGGTGAGAAGTTCTTAATTTCTAAGAGCAAAATATCGGAATCAAAAACGAAAAAGAGCTTTAGTTCTGAGATAGTTGAGCGTAAAATGCAAAATGGAATTGCGCTACCGCTCAAGGCCAATTATTCGGTCGTTAGTGTTGAAGAGGTATTCTTTAATGCTGAAAATTTGAAAATCACACAACCAGAATCGCAGTCTTATCCTTTATCAATATCCTCGAAGTATGAGCCACTTTTTTAGGCTATTTGCGTTTGGCTTTGTGCTTGCTTTTTGCATGCCTAGCGGCTATGCACAAAAATCTCGAACTGCTCTAGAAAAGGAAAAATCTAAAATTCGAAAGGAAATTGACTACAAAAACCAGCTGCTTAAAGAGACCAAAAAAACGAAGAAGAAGAGTTTGAATCAATTGGTGTTGGTTCGCAAGAAGATCAAGAATCGCGAAAACCTTATTTCTACTCTAAGATCAGAAATGCAACTAATCGATGGTGAGATTGATGAAACCAACAATGAAATTTCCCGAAAAGAGGAGGAACTGAATGCGCTTAAAGATGAGTACGCCAAAATGATATATCATGCATACAAAACACGCAGTTCCTACGATAAAATCATGTTTGTTTTTGCAAGTGAAGATTTTAACCAAGCCTACAAAAGACTAAAATACTTACAGCAATACAGCCAATTTAGACAAGCTCAGGCAAAGCAAATTACGCTCACTAAGTTGCAGTTAGACACGCAAATTACTAGACTGGAAGATAGAAAGATTGAAAAGGAACTTTTAATAAAAAACACCAGACAAGAAAAGAATACCTTATCAGAAGATATCGGAGAAAAACAGAAGCTTTTTAATGAACTGAATTCAAAAGAAAAAGAACTTAAAGACGAAATTAAAAACAACGAAAAAGAAGCGCGAAAACTCCAAAAAGCCATACAACGGATTATTGATGAAGAGATAAAAAAGCAAAATAAGGGGGGGAAAGGAAAGTACGTTTTAACACCTGAAGCCAAAGCCTTGTCTAGCAATTTTGAGAATAATAAAGGAAAGTTGCCTTGGCCAACTTCAAAAGGAGTAGTTACCGCCTATTACGGAGAGCATTGGCATCCGGTTCTAAAAGGAATTAAAATCTATAACAATGGTGTAGATATTAGCACCGATGCAGGCGGTCGTGCTAGAGCAGTATTTGAAGGCGAAGTATCTGGAGTAATTGTGTTGCCAGGAAGCGGTAAGGCGGTAATGGTAAGACACGGTGCGTATATCAGTGTGTACGCAAATTTGGTGGATGTATTTGTGCAAAAAGGCGATAAGCTAACCACCAAACAAGAAATAGGTAAAGCAAAAACAGACCAACAAAAGGGTCAAACTCATGTTCATTTTGAGTTATGGAAAGGCCAAACCACCATGAATCCTTCGCAGTGGTTGTATCAGTTTAAGTAGACTTCTTTAAGGGTTATTTGTCTGTCTGTCTGTCTGATACAGTACTTTTTTCGGATAATAAATCCAATAATTGTGCATTTTGCTTCTTGAGCAGGTTTATTTCTACTCTTAGTGATTCAATCATTTGTTGCATCAAAGTAAACATAGTGGCATCCCTGTCACTTTGAACAAGTACTTGCTCATTTTGAGAAATGGGCTTTTCTTCTAATACCCCTTTTGCTAAGTACAGAATATCAACTTCTAGAATACGAGAAAGCTCGACAATTCTTGACCAATGAACTTTGCAATTACCTGCTTCAAAATTTGAATAGGCTTTTTGGGAAAGACCCAATCGGCCTCCCAAATATTCTTGTGAATAGCCTTTTTTAATTCTTAAATCTTTAATTCTAGTTAGTATCGATTTCATATGTTGGTTTTAGAAGTAATGCTACTTAATTAGAAGCTATGCTTCTAAGATAGAGTACAGCTTCTTGACATTCAACTGATTTCAAACGCTCTTTGCATTCCGAATTTAATTGAATCAAAATGAAAACAGCAACTTTATCAATACTTCTATCCTTCTTTTATTTAACGGTAAGCGCGCAACAAACCAAATGGGCCATCAATAATGATATAGTCGATTATCAAGCTGGTACAAGTACACCATTGCCCACCACAAACTCGCCCGACCATACCCAAAATGCTGTTCATGACGATCACGGTATCTTAGAATTGTATGCTGCTGATGGCGCTATATATGACGCAGCAGGGAATTTATTGGTGCAACAGTTTAATCCTAAAAAGTCGCAGGAAAATGCACGGTATCTCTTGAAATAGGAGACGAAAAAACAATAAGTACACTACAAATTACCAACCTGCAAGGACAAACTGTTTATTCATCGATAAATAAGGTTAGTCAATCAATGGAGATAGACATCAGCAGCTTTTCGGTTGGCATATACACAGTTTTATTATTAGACAGCGAGGGAATGTTGTCTACAAGGAAACTGGTTGTCGTTGAATAATGCAATTTTTATTGTACTTAAATAAGGACTACGACATTCAAGGTCTCTTGATTTATGATTGTTAATCTCTATTATTTAATCTGTTGGGATTGAAGTTTTTTGTTAAGTGTGAAAGTCTTCATAAATACATTTTAGAACAGGCATTAATCTACCTAACCTAGAATAAATCCTAAATTTGTGGGGCAACATTTATAAACATTGCCACAATAATTCTATGAGTGATTTCATAAAACACGAATGCGGTATCGCCCTCATTCGATTACTCAAACCACTAGACTACTACCAAAAAAAATACGGAACGGCTCATTACGGCCTCAACAAATTGTACTTGCTCATGGAAAAGCAACACAATAGGGGGCAAGATGGAGTAGGCGTGGCAAACATCAAGTTGGATGTTGCTCCAGGAAAACGATACATTTCGAGACAGCGGTCGATTTCTAACAAGCCCATTCAAGACGTTTTTGAACACATTTATAAGCGTTTCGAGGAACGAATTGGCGATAACCATGAATTGGGAAAAGACCCTTATTGGCTGAAAGAAAATGCACCTTTTAGTGGTGAAATCTTTCTAGGTCATTTAAGATACGGTACTTATGGTAAAAACTCCATTGAATCTTGCCATCCTTTCTTAAGGCAGAATAACTGGAAGACCAGGAACTTAGTTGTTGCAGGTAACTTTAACATGACCAATGTTGATGAGCAATTTGATTTACTGGTAAAGCTTGGTCAACACCCAAAAGAAAAAGCCGATACGGTAACCGTTTTGGAAAAAATTGGTCATTTCTTAGATGTAGAAAACGAAGAATTGTTTGCAAAGTATAAATCGTTGGGTTATTCAAATCAAGAGATTACGGAGAAGATTTCAGAAAACTTGGATGTTCCTAAAATCTTGAAACACGCCGCAGAGGATTTTGACGGTGGTTATGTAATGTCAGGAATGATAGGGCACGGAGATGCCTTTGTTTTTAGAGATCCTAATGGAATTCGACCGGCGTTTTATTATCAAGATGACGAAATTGCTGTAGTGGCTTCAGAGCGTCCAGCCATTCAAACGGCATTGAATATTAAGGCAGAACAGGTAAAAGAATTGGGTCCCGGAAATGCTTTGATTCTGAAGAAAAACGGGAGTATTTCGGAAGAGAATATCATCAAAAGCATTGCAAAGACCTCTTGTACGTTTGAGCGTATATATTTCTCCCGAGGGAGTGATTTAGATATTTATAAAGAGCGCAAAAACTTAGGCCGTTCATTAGTGCCTCAAGTTATGAAAGCCATTGAAAGTGATTATAAAAATGCAGTGTTTTCGTTTATTCCAAATACAGCAGAGACCTCTTTTCTTGGGCTTGTAGAAGGAATGAACACTTTGCTTAATGAGCAAAAAGCCAAAAAATTAGTAAAGCTGGGTGACACCATTACCCAAAAGGAAATTGAGGCGATTTTAAACCAACAGATTCGAGTAGAGAAAGTGGCGATTAAAGATGCCAAACTAAGAACCTTTATTACTCAAGACGATGGCCGTGACGATCTGGTTGCGCACGTTTACGACATTACCTACGGCTCTATTGTTCCTAAAAAAGATGCGCTAGTGATGATAGATGATTCTATTGTTCGTGGTACAACCCTCGAAAAAAGCATCATACGCATGTTGGATCGTTTGGACCCAAAGCAAATAGTGATTGTTTCTTCTGCGCCGCAAATTCGGTATCCCGACTGCTACGGAATTGATATGGCAAGAATGGGCGATTTTATTGCCTTTAGAGCAGCTGTTGAATTGCATAAAGAGCGCGGAAACGAAAAAATCTTGAAGAAGGTTTACAAAAAAGCAAAAGAACAGTTGGCCTTACCAATGGATGAGCAAATCAATGTTGTAAAGGAGATTTACGCTGCTTTTAAAATGGAGGAAATTTCAGACAAAGTAGCCCAATTGGTAACTCCGCCGGATTGCAAGGCAGAGGTAAAGGTTATTTTTCAATCTATTGAAGGCTTGCACATTGCCTGTCCTAACCATTCGGGTGATTGGTATTTCTCTGGCGATTACCCTACTCCAGGGGGTAATCGAGTAGTGAACAAGTCTTATCAGTATTATTTCGAAGGAAATAACGAAAGGGCATACTAGATCTAAAACGGCAACTTTCCCAAGTCTACATTTCCTCCGCTAAGAATTAATGCAATACGTTTTTCTTTAAAAAATGCCTTTCGTTTTAAAACCAGCGCAAGCACAGTTGCTGAGCTAGGTTCCACAACAATTTTCAGATGCTGATAAATCAGTTTCATTGCTGCGACAATCTCTTCGTCTGTCACCAAGTTAATTTCTGAAACGTGTTGTTTTATAATCTCAAAATTTATTGGTCCTAGGGTTGTTAACAATCCATCGGCTATCGTATTTGGATGCTCCGAAGGAATTAGAATACCAGTTTGAAAGGAACGGTATGCATCGTCTGCACCTTCTGGTTCAGCGCCAATTACTGTAGTTTTTGGAGAAAAATACTTTGCCGCTAAGGCACTTCCTGCCAATAAACCACCTCCACCAACTGGCGTTATTACGAAATCAAGAGCATCAAGCTCTTCAAGGATTTCTTTGGCACATGTTGCCTGACCTTCAATGATCCAATCGTGGTTGTAAGGAGGTATAAATACGGCCTTTGTTTTTTGTTGAATTGTTGCTAAAGTGTCTTCTCTTGCTTGCAGTGTTGCTTCGCAAAAAGTAACTATTGCTCCGTATCCTTTGGTTGCATCAACTTTAGCCTGCGGAGCAGTTTTCGGCATTACAATGTAGGCCTTAGTGCCTAATAATTGAGCTGCAAGCGCTACAGCTTGGGCGTGGTTTCCGCTAGAGTGTGTGCAAAGTCCATTTTTCAGTTCTTCTTTGCTCAATTGTAGCGCAAAATTTAGCGCTCCTCGAGCTTTAAATGCACCAATTTTCTGAAAGTTTTCACACTTAAAGTAAAGCGCTGCTCCAGTCAATCCATTCAGTATCGAGCTTGTTAATATTGGTGTATTGTGAATATAGGGTTGAATCCGTTGATGTGCAGATTCAATATGCTTTTTAGAAACCACTAGACGCTTCTACTTTGAACCGGCAAAGGTTAGCTTTAATGGAAACTCAGGAAGATCCTCCAATCTAATGTTAATGGTAGCATTTAGCGCATTTCCATTGAAAGTTCCATTACTGGTGGATAGAACAGTAATGTCCCCAAAACCATCTACTGTCATTTTTTGAGCATTAAACGTAAAAGCATCTTCTGCTGTAAGTTCGCCAGTCAATTCGTACCTAGTATCTAAAAAGGTAAAGTTTACACCTAAGCCATTAGCATTGCTTCCCTGAATAAATATGTTTACTGGTAAATCGGTTTCTTCCGTTTTGAAAGGGTTAGATGGGTTCGGAAATGAAATAACTCCGTCGTAGGTTCCAACGTAACTCTTTCGAATCTCCTCTTCGCACAACTCACCAGTGTATAAGAAATTACAATTGCAAACGCCTTCTCGTTTTTCACAAGTAGCTTCGTTTTTACAATCTAACTTCCTGCATTTGTTGCAAGCACTCGAGAACACGACCAGCAGTGCTATAATACCTAAATTGAATAATCTTTTCATCTTTTTATTTTTTTCCAGTATGACCAAATCCGCCATCACCTCTTTCAGTTTCTGAAAGAACTTCAACAGCTTTCCATTCTACAGTTTCATGTTTTGCTACAACGAGCTGCGCAATTCGCTCACCATCTTCAACAATAAAATTCTGATTTGAACAGTTGCATAAAATTACACCAATATCTCCACGATAATCTGCGTCTATTGTTCCTGGTGAATTCAGAACTGTAATTCCATGTTTCGCTGCCAAGCCACTTCTAGGTCGGACTTGCGCCTCAAAACCAGGCTCTAAAGCAATGTGCAAACCTGTGGGAATAAGGGCTCGCTCTAAGGGTTTTAGCGTTATTGCCGCATCGATATTTGCTCTTAAATCTAGCCCAGCCGATTGATGAGTTGCATATGCTGGCAATGGATGTTTGCTTTTATTTATTACCTCAAGATTCATTTGTAATTGTTTTAGTCATTTTTATTTCGGACCAATAGACAAAGCCCACAAAAAGCAGGACGGCAAACGTAGCAATCAAATATTGAAATCCGTATTCATTTTGCATCCATGTTCCAAGGTAAAAAAGTACAAGAGCCAGTGCAAGGTAGCTCCCAACTTTCTTGAGGTTATAAGGAACAGGAAAGTGACGTTGCCCAAGTAGATAAGAGCTAATTACCATTAATGCATATACTACAAGTGTTGTCCAAGCAGAACCCATGTAGCCCAAAATCGGAATTAAAATAACATTCAAAACAATGGTAATAATGGCACCACCATTTGCTATGTATGCCCCGTATTTTGTTTTGTCCGTCATTTTGTACCAAATCGATTGATTAAAATAAATACCCAAACAAATGTTAGCCAACAACAGAATTGGAATCACTTTTAAACCTACCCAATATTCAGGGTTAGGGATAAAAAATTTGATGATATCAAGATATAGAGTAACTCCGAGGAAAATAAGGCCGCATACTGCTACGAAGTAGTTCATCACGTTTGCATACACCTCGGGCGCATCTTTGTTTTTAGCCTGCGCAAAGAAAAACGGTTCGGCGGCGTATCTAAATGCTTGAATAAAGAGCGTGATAATGATGGATAATTTGTAACATGCGCCGTAAATCCCTAATTGACTCATGGCTTCCAATTCGCCAAGGGTATCAAAAAGTAAATATTTTAATAGAATACGATCGAGTGTTTCGTTAACAATACCCGCTAACCCAGCAATCAATAAGGGAGAGCCATAGATCAATAGCTTCTTTAGCAAGGAAAGATTAAAGGTTAATTTTATTCCATAAAAAGTGGGTAAGCTCATTAGTATTTTAAAAACACTTGCTGCCAAATTGGAGATAAAAACGTAGCCAACACCAATCTCTGGGTTGTATAGTGCATCAATAATAAAATTTGTTTCTCCGGCCTGATAGCTGGTCATGCAATAACCCAAGAAAAAGAAATTCAAAGCCACATTTACGACAACAGAACTTAAATTAATACTGGCAAAACGAAGCGGTTTATTTTGGTGCCTTAACCTTGCCAAAGGAATGGCCGATATAGCATCTAGACCAATAATGATTGCAAACCAGACTACATATTCGGAGTGGTTGGGGTATTTTAACCAATCTGCAATACCTTGTTGGAAGAAGATTGCCGTAGCAATGAAAATCAAACTGGTAGTGGCAATGGATCGTATAATGGTTCCAAACACCAACGATTCTTCACTGCCTTCTTTATTGGTGAAACGGAAATAGGCAGTTTCCATTCCATAGGTCAAAAGGATTACCAAAAAGGCAACATAAGCGTACATTTCGGTGATAATTCCATATTGATTGGTGGAATAGAGCGCGGTATGCAGCGGAACTAGAGCATAGTTCAAAAAGCGAGGCAAAATGCTGCTCAATCCGTAAAGTGCTGTTTGTCCAGCTAATTTTTTAATGATTTCTGCCAAGCTATATCTTTATTTTAGGACGATTATCTGGTTGTATGAAACCTATCCCACTAACCATTCAAAGGTGTAAAAGTAGAGGTAACAAATTTGTTGCTAGCAGAGGTTTTTTTAACATTGAGAATTGGGCGACTTAAAATGGAAAAACGGAGACGAGTTCTCCAGCCTCATACTGCTTTTTGTCAGCAGGAATTTGAGTGATTGCATTGGCCAACGCAAAGGTGTGCATCATATTACTGCTTTGTCCGTCAAGGATTTCGATTTTACCATTTTCTATCTTCGATTTTAGTAACAGTTCTCTAGATCCCTTTACTTGAAAACTTGAACTCAGCGGAAGTCGCAGTGGCCCGATTTTAGGGTACCTAGCACCAACAAATTTTTGAATAGCCGGCCTCAAATAATAGTAAAAACAAGTCATAGCTGCAGCAGGATTTCCCGGTAATGCAAAGATACTGCAGTGTCCTTTTTTGCCAAAGAAGAAAGGTTTTCCCGGTTTTTGGTTCACTTTGTAAAACAGAGTTTCTACCTTCAATTCGTCAAGTGCTTTGCCGACAAAATCATAGTCCCCAACTGAAATTCCACCAGTAAGCACTATAAAATCGTTTTTTTGAATTTGTTCTTCAATGGCAATTAATGTAGCAGAATAATTATCTGGAATTCCACTTATAATTGAAGGTTGAACGCCCTCATTTCTAAAAGCACTTGCCAAAGCAATAGCGTTTGACTCGTATATTTTTCCAGATTCAAGCGGTTTTCCTGCTTCAATTAATTCATTACCAGTAGTAAGAATTGAAACCTTAGGTTTAGTATAAGTTTTGACCTTACTAAGACCCAATGAAGCTAGGTAGCCAATTGCTGCAGGGGTTAATTTTTCACCTTTTTGAAGGGCTATTTCGCCTTTTTTTATTTGCTCACCCTGGCTTCTTATATTTTGAAAAAAAGCCGATCCCTCTTCTTCAATGGTAATTTGGTCGCCGGCATTTTTTATGTGTTCTTGCATAATTACCAATGTTCCATTTGCAGGAACAGGAGCTCCAGTGAAGATGCGATAGCATTGATTTTTTAAAAGTTCAGTGGGAATAACATCCCCAGCTTTAACTTCCAGTGTTTGAATGAAATTTCGGGTTCCGTTTTCATAGTCTTCCATCCGAAAAACGTAGCCGTCCATTGCCGAATTATTAAACCCAGGAAAATCGATAGGGGAGATAATAGTCTCTGCTAAATAGTTGTTATTAGAGTCTATCAGTTGTTGCGAAACTACTTCTCCAATATTTACTTCACTAATTATCTTTTCGAGTGCCGATGCTATCGAGATTAAATTCATTCAAGTTTAAATTTAATGGTTTGACTAGAGTCTATCTTAACTAGCGTTTCGGCGTAAGCGGGTTTTCCGAAAAAACCCCGAGCATTATTCGAAAAGCCATAAACTTCGGTTGGGGCTCCAAAAAAGTTTAAATCAAGTTTTTTATTTGAGTTTTCATCTTGATACGCAGAAAACCCATAACCACCGGCCTGAAGTTTCAGGGTTGCGCTTGCCGCCCTGTTTTCAATAGGGATTACAAGTTTAAGCACTTCTTTTTCAAAATCATTTTGAACCAATAACATTATAGAACCATTATTAGTTTGTAGGTTTTCAAACTGGATAGTAACCACATTCCAAACCTGACCTTGAGTCGTTTGTCCAAGAAGGAGAAAAAGCAGTACTAAAAAAGTTCCTATAGATTGCATAAATTCGTGAAAATATAAAGTCAAATGTGCTTGTAAAAAGTTAGGAAAACAAGTATTGCTAAAATACTTAGGACTGTTTAACGTGCTGCCTAACTATCGTAAATTTGTAAAATAAAAAAAATAATTATGAAATTAAATAATGGAATATTATTCGCATCAGCCCTGGCCCTCGCGGCTTGTGGTTCAGAAGGCGGAAATGAAGCATCAAAAACAGAAAAAAAAGAAATAAAGTTAGCAGAGGAAGTTTGCAACTATTCTTATAACGCTGAGAGTGTTACAGCATCTTGGACAGCGTTTAAGTTCACAGAGAAAGCAGGTGTTGGCGGAAAATTTGACTCTGTAATCGTATCGACTAGTGGTTCGGTTGATTCTCCAGAGAAGATGCTTGGTGAGCTGAAATTTGAAATACCAATTAGTTCCACAAATACCAATAACCCCGATAGAGACATGAAAATTATCGAATACTTTTTTGGTACGCTATCGAATACAGAGATGATTTCTGGAAATATTGTTAGTGCGAAGGGAAATAACGAAGAGGGAACTGCTATGGTCAACCTTTCCATGAACGATAAAACGTTTCAACAAGAGGTTAATTACAAAATCGAAGGAGCTCAGGTAAGTTTAATGGGGACTATTGATGTTGGAAACTGGAACGGAAATGATGCAATTGCCGCTTTAAACAAAGTTTGTGACGACCTTCATAAAGGCGAGGATGGTATTTCAAAGCTTTGGCCAACTGTTGATATCTCCATCGTAGCCCTGTTGGATAAGAGCTGCAACTAGTTGAATGTGTGAAATTTCAATGAATTTTTCACCTTTAATTCGGGTCAAAATAAACAAGTGTATTTTAAGCGAAATAAAGTCTTGTTTTGATCGAAAATAAATTCTAAATTTGCACCCCCGTTTTTGGGGGTGTATTATTTATTGATTACGCTTAAACCGAAGGAAATTGGATACAGTAAGCTATAAAACGACATACGTTAACAAAGAGACAGCAGATAAGAACTGGTTGTTAGTTGACGCAGAAGGACAAACATTAGGAAGGTTTTCATCTAAAGTTGCTCAACTTTTACGAGGAAAGCACAAACCTTCATTTTCACCGCATGCAGACTGTGGCGATAACGTAATCGTTATCAATGCAGAAAAAATTGTGTTGAGTGGAAATAAAATGGACACAAAAGAGTACTTACGTCATACTGGATATCCAGGTGGTCAAAGAAGTACTTCGGTAAAGGTGATGTTAGAAAAACACCCACACCGTGTGTTAGAAAAGTCTATTAAAGGAATGTTACCTAAAAACAAATTAGGAAGCGCTCTTTTCAGAAACTTAAAAGTATATGCTGGTACTGAGCACAATCAAGAAGCTCAAAAACCTGCAAAATTTGATATCAACAGCATTAAGTAATTTATATGGCCGTTATTAACACATTAGGCAGAAGAAAGAAATCGGTAGCGAGAGTATACTTGTCTGAAGGAAAAGGAAAAATCACGATTAATAAGCGTGATGTAAAAGATTATTTTTCATCAGATATGCTAGTTCAAATTATCAACAGACCATTTGTTGCTACTGAGAACACCGGTAAGTACGATGTTAAAGTAAACGCACATGGTGGTGGAATTTCTGGACAAGCTGCTGCAATAGCATTGGGTATATCCAGAGCTTTGGTAGAAATTAATGAGGAAGATAAGACAATACTTCGCGGTGAAGGACTTATGACTCGTGACCCTAGAATGGTGGAACGTAAGAAGCCAGGACAGAAAAAAGCGCGTAAGAAATTCCAATTTAGTAAGCGTTAAAATTTTTTTAAGCTTAGTATCCAATCACGTCCCGATAGCTATCGGGAGCGTGATGCTCCTAATTAGTGGAGTCGACGGAAAGTGAGCGATAACCTGGCCTAGCAGATTCTAGGTATTTTTAAATTCAGTCGAAATGGCGAGAACTAATTACCAAGACCTCTTAGAGGCAGGTGTACACTTTGGTCACCTAAAAAGAAAGTGGAATCCAAACATGGCTCCGTACATATTTATGGAGCGTAACGGAATTCACGTAATCGATTTACACAAAACCGTTGCAAAATTAGATGAGGCATGTAATGCCTTGAAACAAATCGCTGCTTCTGGAAAGAAAGTAATGTTTGTGGCTACTAAAAAGCAAGCTAGAGAAGCTATTTCTTCAGCTGCAGAGTCTATGGATATGCCGTTTGTTACCGAAAGATGGACAGGTGGTATGTTAACGAATTTCGTTACTATTCGTAAGGCAATTCGCAAGATGAGTCAAATCGAAAAAGTGCTGAATGATCCAGAAGCAACTGGAGTAAACAAAAAAGAAAGATTATTACTTAAGCGTCAAAAAGAGAAATTAGAGAAGAATTTAGGTTCAATTTCTGAATTAAACCGTCTTCCAGCTGCTTTATTTATAGTTGACGTAAAGAAAGAACACATTGCTGTTAAAGAAGCAAAGCGTTTAAATATCCCAACATTTGCAATTGTAGATACGAATTCTGATCCCAAGTTGATCGACTTTCCTATTCCTGCAAATGACGATGCTGCTAAATCTATTGCCAAGATTATGGAAATAGTTAGTGGAGCAGTGAATGAAGGATTATCTGAAAGAAAAGCTACTAAAGAAAAGAAAGTTGAGGCTAAGCCAAAAGCTGAAGAAGTAGCTGCAGAAACAAAAGAAGAAGCAAAAGCATAAACAATACTTTAACGAATTACTAAGATGGCTATTACAGCAGCAGACGTAAACAAATTAAGAAAGCAAACCGGATTAGGTTTGATGGATTGTAAGAAAGCGTTGGTTGAAACTGACGGTGACTTTGAAAAAGCAATTGATTTACTTAGAAAGAAAGGTCAAAAAATTGCCGCTAAGCGTGGCGATAATGAAGCTTCTGAAGGGTATGTAATTGCCAAAACAACTGAAGATGGAAAAACAGGTATCAACTTAGTGTTGAACTGTGAAACAGATTTCGTTGCTAAAAATCAGCAATTTGTTGATTTTGTAGAAGGACTTGCGGATTTAGCATTGTCTAAATTGCCTGCTACAAAAGAGGAATTGAATAACGCAGATTGGAACGGAAGAACTGTATCTGAAGTTATTGAAGAGCAAATGGGTAAAATTGGTGAGAAACTTGAAGTTTCTGATTACGGTATGTTATCTGCTGAAAAAGTAGTTGCATACAATCACCCAGGAAACAGAACAGCTGCAATAGTTGCGCTTACTAAAGATAATGCTGAAGTAGGAAGAGATTTAGCAATGCAAGTTGCTGCAATGAATCCTATTGCATTAGATGAATCTGAAGTTTCTGAAGAAGTTAAAGCGAAGGAAATTGAAATAGGAACTGAACAAGCGATCGCTGAAGGCAAACCAGCTGAAATGGCTGGAAAAATTGCTCAAGGTAAACTGGGAAAATTCCTAAAAGAAAAAACGCTGATGAATCAGGAGTTTATAAAGACTTCTAAGAAATCAGTTAAACAATATCTTTCGGAGGTCGACAGTGATCTTCAAGTAAAAGGGTTTAAGTTAATAACCCTTTCATAAAACAATTAATAAGAAAAGAGAATTTTTAAAATTCTCTTTTTTTTTGTCCTAATTTTCGCAATCAAATACAACAAATGAAGTACAAAAGAATTTTATTAAAATTGAGCGGTGAAGCCCTTATGGGAGCAAAAGACTTTGGAATAGATCACAGTCGATTGTATAAATATGCTCAAGACATTAAAGAAATTCAACTGGCAGGAGTAGAAGTGGCAATTGTTATTGGAGGCGGTAATATATTTAGAGGCGTTCAAGAAGACAATAGCGCTATCGATCGTGTTCAAGGCGACTATATGGGAATGTTGGCAACAGTTATCAATTCAATGGCTCTGCAAAGTGCTTTAGAAGGTGCTGGAGTTAAGACAAGATTGTTGTCTGCCATTAAAATGGAACAAATAGCGGAGCCTTTTATTAAAAGAAGAGCGGTTAGGCATTTGGAAAAGGGCAGAGTAGTAATATTTGGTGCGGGTACGGGTAATCCGTACTTCACTACCGATACAGCTGCTGCTCTAAGAGCGGTTGAAATAAACGCTGAGGTCATTTTAAAGGGAACACGTGTAGATGGTATTTACACTGCTGACCCTGAAAAAGATCCTAGTGCCCAACGTTTTGATTCGGTTACGTTTAAAGAAGTAATGGATAAAGGTTTAAATGTGATGGATATGACTGCATTTACACTTTGTCATGAAAATGATTTGCCAATAATCGTATTTGATATGAATCAACCTGGAAACTTACGTAAAGTTGTTGTAGGTGAGGAAATAGGAACTATTGTAGAAGGATAAGAATAAAGAAGATGGAAGAAGAATTAGAAATGGTTTTTGATATGGCTAAGGAGTCAATGGATGATGCTATAAACCACTTAGTAAAAGAATTGAGTAAAATTCGCGCAGGCAAAGCAACACCGCGTATGATGGATGGAATTATGGTCGATTATTACGGTACCATGACTCCGTTGAATCAGGTTGCGAACATAAATACTCCTGATGCTAGAATGATTTCGATTCAGCCTTGGGAAAAGCCAATGCTAGAGCCTATTGAGCGGGCTATCATCAATTCAAATATGGGCTTGACGCCGCATAACAATGGTGAGTTCATTATGATTAATCTTCCAGCACTTACTGAGGAACGCAGAATGGGTTTGGTAAAACAAACTAAAGCTGAAGGAGAAGATGCTAAAGTTTCTATCAGAACGTCGAGAAAGGATGCCAATGATGAAATTAAGCGATTGAAGAATGATGGCCTTCCAGAAGATGCAGCGAAAGGAGCAGAGGATGAAATACAAACCATGACAGACAATCACTCGAAAAAGGTTGAATCCTTGCTCGAAGAAAAAGAAAAAGAAATACTTACTGTATAACAATTGAAAAAGGCTGAAAGGCCTTTTTTGTTTTAAGATTTCATTTGCCATTCTGTCCCGAAACTTCAGGGTCAGAATCTAAATCTTGATAACCATAAAAGATGCTGAAACCAGTTCAGCATGACGATTAGGGGAGTTAATTGAATGTATTAACGAAGGGTAGATAATACAATTGAATATGATTGATTCTAGCCAACCAACCCTAATCCACCAGCCCACTTTTAAGTGCAATCCGAATCAGACCTGCAACATTGTGGACATCCATTTTTTTCATGAGGTTGGTGCGATGGGTGTCAACCGTTCGATGAGAAATGAACAGGCGTTCTCCAATTTCTTTGTTTGAATAACCCTCAGCAACCAATTTTAAAATTTCGACTTCTCTTTCGGTGAGGTCTTTTACCTCCTCTGGTATCTCATTGTTGGCTGTAATTTCGGTACTTTGATTGAGCAAACTCATGTAATATCTGTAGAGAAAAAAGTTTCTCCTCTACAAATAGCTCGAATGCCTTTTTCAAGCTCCTCTCTACTTGAATTTTTTAGGATATACCCATCGGCTCCAGCATCCATAAGCGTTTGAATTACACCTTTTTCATTATGCATGGATAAGGTTAAAACACGAACCCCATTAAAGTTTTTCTTAATCTCCCGAGTGGCATTAATACCATTCATTACGGGCATATCAATGTCTAGAACTGCAATATCAGGTTTTTCCTTTGTTGCAATAAAGTCAACGGCGTCTTTTCCATTGCTTACCGCTCCAATAACCTCAAAATCATTAATGTCAGACAGTAATGATTTTAACCCATCCAATACAATTTGGTGGTCATCAGCAAGTAATATTTTTATTTTACTCATACTAATGGAATTCTAATTGTTGCAGAGGTGCCACTATTGGAGCTGCTTTCATAGCTAACTTCACCATTTATAGTGTTTAATCTACTTGTCAAATTTAATAAGCCTATGCCATCTGAACTTTTATTTTGATCAAAACCTTGCCCATTATCTTCAACTATTAAAACTATGTTTTTTTGCTTTTAATCAACTGTACAATAATTTCTGTTGCTTTTGCATGCTTAATTGTATTGTTAATTAGCTCTTGGCAAATTCTAAATAGTGTGAGTTCAATAGTTTCTGGAAGGCGTTCTTTTAGTTGATAATGCTCAATATTGTAACTGATTCCCGTTCCTACTAGAGTGTTTTCCAGCATGTCTTCAATGGCACTCAATACCCCATTTTCAATAAGGGCTTTTGGCATCATTTGGTGTGAGATCTCTCTTACTTCTGTGCATGTGGTATCTAGTTTTTCACTAGAATTTCAAAGTTCTCGTTTTCAGGAGTATCTTTTTTAAACAATTTAGATTGTAAATGAGACAAAGAAAGTTTTAGCCCACTTAATTGTTGACCCACTCCATCATGAAGGTCTTGCGCTATTCGTTTTCGTTCTTCTTCAATTCCTTTAAACATGGCTGCAATTCCTTTATCTCGCTCTAGTAAAACTGCCTCTATCATTTTTTGCTTTTGTTTGGCTCGAAGTTGTTTTACGAACAGATAGATGAGTAATAGCATTAAGATTACTGCGGCGGCTCCACCTAATATAAGCCCGTTTTTTCGTTGAATGGCTAGCTCTTTTATTTCATTTTCTTGAGATAAATTTTGGATTTCAAGTTCTTTTTTCTCCGTCTCATATTTGGTTTGCATTTCAGCTATTTGCGCACTTTTTTCTGAGTTATAAACTGAATCACTCAAAGTATGGAATCGTTTATGCGCCTGCAATGCTTCCTCATAATTTCCAGCTTCTTCATGAAGGTTTGAAACGTGACGTTCGTATAAGATGAACATTTGAGGACTGTTTAATCGATTTGTTATGGGTTCAACAGTTTTTAGAACCTCAAAGGCTTTGTCAAGTTTGCCAAGAGATTTGTACGAAGTTGAAATGTTGTAAAGGGTATAACACATACCCATCATATTGTTGGTAATGCTGTCGCAGGTTAGGGTTTTATAATAGTAGGGTAATGCTTCAGCATCATTGCCTGCTTTTGAGTAAATCTCTCCAATATTATTGTAAGAAACTGCTTTTGCACCGATTAGATCGTTGGCCTCTGCAATTTTCGCGGCGTTATTGTAATAAACAAGTGCACTATGCGTGTTATTCATTGCGTCCAATATGGTTCCAATGTTGTTTAAGGTCATTGCCATACCATTAGGATAATTGAGCTTAGTGCACTCAATATTAGACAGTCGATAGTATTTTAAAGCCTTTTCGAAATCGGAATTTATTTTATAAATTAGGCCTAGGCTATTGTAACCCATAGCCATGTTTTTAAAATCCGCTACTTTTTCTGCAATTTGAATACCCGTTAACATGTTCGAAACGGCAGAATCAAATTGTCCTAAATTTTTAAAAAGCTTTCCAAGATTAATATAGTTCCTTGCTCGGTAATAAGGTTCTTGATTGAGAGGATGTCTCAGAATTTTCTGAGCAAAATCGAGGCTTTTCTCTGGTTCAGAATATTCATAAGCCCGCAATAGCTTGTAATATATCTGCACAGTCTGTGTGTCATTTGCAGAAGTTAATGCACGCTCTAAGCTATCGACATTTTGGGATTTCCCAAAAACACTTAGCATAAAACATAGAAGCAGTAAACTCGAAATTCTCATGCAAGCTAAGTTAAGCGGTTTTATAAAATAAAACGCTTCGAAACAGACATTACTCTTTTACCGTTGAAATTTTTAATTCTTCTAATTGTTCTTTCGAAAGCAAAGAAGGAGCGTCAATCATGACATCTCTACCCGAGTTGTTTTTTGGAAAGGCAATATAATCTCGAATAGAATCTGTTCCGCCCATAAGTGCACAAAGCCTATCAAAACCAAATGCAACTCCACCGTGAGGTGGCGCGCCATATTCAAATGCATTCATTAAAAAGCCAAACTGATCAGCTGCTTCTTCGGGAGTAAATCCAAGCAAGTCAAACATTTTTTGCTGCAAGCTTTTGTCGTGAATTCTAATGGAGCCTCCACCAACTTCAACACCATTAATAACCATGTCATAAGCGTTAGCTCGCACTGCACCGGGGTCTGTTGCCATAAGATGCTCATCTTCTGGGTTTGGTGAGGTAAAAGGATGATGCATGGCATGCCAGTGACCGGTCTCATCGTCTTTTTCTACCAGAGGAAAGTTGATCACCCATAGTGGTTTAAATACATTCGGGTCTCTCAATTCCAATCGATTTCCCATTTCTAGCCGTAATTCACCCAATTGTTTTAATGCGGCATCTTTTTCTCCACTCAACACCAACAATAAATCCCCAGGTTTTGCATCCATTTTCTCTGCCCATGCTTTTAGAGCTTCTTGATCAAAGAATTTGTCAACTGAAGATTTGAATGTTCCATCTTCATTGCACTTAACATAAACCAACCCCTTTGCTCCAATTTGCGGTCTTTTTACCCACTCCGTTAAGCCGTCTAATTGTTTTCTGGTATAAGTTGCGCAACCTTTAGCACATATACCACCAACAAATTCGGCAGCATCGAATACTTGAAAACCTTTGTTTTTAGCAACGTCAGCAAGATTTTTAATTTTCATTTCAAAACGCACGTCGGGTTTATCAATACCATAGTTTTCTAAGGCATCGTCATAATCCATTCTGGGAAAATCGGGTAATTCTACGTTACGGATTTTTGAGAATAAATGCTTAGTTAATCCTTCGAAGGTGTTCAGAACATCTTCTCTATCTACGAAACTCATTTCGCAGTCAATTTGAGTAAATTCTGGCTGTCTGTCGGCTCTAAGGTCTTCGTCTCTAAAGCACTTTACAATCTGAAAATATTTATCAAATCCGCTTATCATTAGCAGCTGCTTAAAGGTCTGAGGAGACTGAGGAAGTGCATAAAACTCATTTTCGTTCATGCGAGAAGGCACTACAAAATCTCTTGCTCCTTCTGGAGTAGACTTGATTAGGTAGGGCGTTTCAATTTCATAAAAACCAATATCATTTAAGTAACTCCTAGTTTGAATTCCAACTTGATGGCGCAATCGAATTTTATCCTGAAGTGGATTTCTTCTTAAATCTAGATAGCGATATTTCATTCGAATATCTTCTCCTCCATCGGTGTCATTTTCAATAGTAAACGGCGGAGTTTTAGCCGAATTTAAAACGGTAAGCGCTGAAACGTTAATTTCAACTTCACCCGTCAACATTTTTTTGTTTTTGCTTTCTCGCTCCACAACTTTTCCTTCAACCTGAATAACGAATTCACGACCAAGCCCTCTTGCTTTCAAGCAGAGTTCTTTGTTTACTTCTAAATTAAAGGCCAATTGAGTTATGCCATATCGATCGCGCAAATCAATAAAAGTCATTCCACCTAAATCGCGTGATTTTTGAACCCAACCGGCCAAAGTAACTTCGGTTTCTTTAGCCTCTATCCGCAATTCTCCGCAAGTATGTGATCTGTACATTTTTCTATTGAATTAATGAGTCGCGAAATTAGCTTTTCTTCGCCAAAATTGAAGTGTCGAGTCTATATTTGAAGCCAATATGGAGGATATTAATAAACAACATGAACGCTTTATGGAAATGGCTCTTATGGAGGCAGAAAAAGCGGCAGAATTGGGAGAGGTTCCTGTAGGAGCAATCATAGTGGCGCAAGGAAGAATTATAGCGCGCGCACACAATTTGACTCAGCGATTAAATGACGTAACGGCACATGCTGAAATGCAGGCGATTACCGCTGCTGCTGATTATTTAGGAGGCAAATACCTTACTGGGTGCACGTTATATGTAACCTTAGAGCCTTGTGTGATGTGTGCTGGTGCTTTGGCTTGGTCACAAATTGACAAAATTGTTATTGGCGCTTCGGATACTAAAAGAGGGTTTTCACTTATTGAAGAACCACTGTTGCATAAAAAAACAAAGGTGATTTCTGGAGTAAAAGCGGAAGAGGCAGCTTCGCTTCTCAAAGCTTTTTTTAAATTAAAAAGAAAATAGGAAAAGGAAGGTTCAGGTTAGCTGGGACACTTTGCTAATCATCTAGAGCGACTAAGAACCATTTTAATACCCAGCAACTGTAAGAGCTTTTGAAGCTTCTTTTTGAATTGTAATCCTCAAGAACTACCGTTGGTAGTTCTAATCATAGTTTCAACCTCTGAATTAAATAAAATTCAGTCTAGAATTTAATGTTTCAACTATCATAGCGCGATTAGAGGAGCCAATTTCAACACGTTCTTTAGTTTCCATGATCAAATAGCCGCCATCGTTTTTATGAAATTCTGTCACTTTATCTAAATTCACGATATGTGATCGGTGTACACGTAAAAAATTGTCTTGTTTAAGGGCGTTCTCAATACTCTTAAGGTTTTTAGAGATCATGATTTGCCCATCATTTTCAGTATAAATAACTGAATAGCTTCCTTCGGCTCCAATATGGACTATGTGTTTAGGGTCTATGAACTTATGCCCGTATAAAGTAGGCACGGCAAGTTTGGCTTTTTCTTCAATTTTCACCCGTTTTAGAACTTCTTTAACCGAAGATGGCTCCTTAATTTTCTTTTTTACTTTTTCAACAGAAGCAACTAAATCATCAATATCAATCGGCTTTAAGATGTAGTCGATTGCTTGGTTCTTTATTGCTTGTATCGCATAATGGTCATATGCCGTTACAAAAACCACATGGAACTTACGGTCACCTAGTTTTTCTAACAAATCAAACCCAGTGCCCATTGGCATTTCAATATCTAAAAAGACCAATTGCGGGTTATGTTCTTCAATGGCTTTTATGCCACCTTCCATACTGTGCGCAATTGCCAACACATTTACGTCGGGACAGTAACTTTCTAAGAACTTAGACATAACCTTAGTTGCGTTTTCTTCATCGTCAACTAATACACATGTAATTTGAGAACTACTCATAACTCTAAATTTATCCTTTTCTCAAATGTAGATAATATAATTAGGCCTTGCGGCTGTTAGGCTATCGGCTAGGTATGCTTAGTTCAACTTTGGTTCCTTTCGGTTTATCAAATTCATCTTTGAGGTCGTGAAATTCAAATTGAAAATCGTTTTTGAATAATTGCTTGAACACAGTTAGCCGCTCTTGGGTAATTCTAAGTCCCTGCGATTTGTGTTTCTTGCCCAATTTGCCAATATGAAACTCACGGCCAACACCATCGTCTTCTATAGTGCACATTAGGGAATTGTCTGAAAGAAACTTCAGCGAAACTTCAATATTTCCTTTGCCCTCTCTAGGCAGAATTCCATGCAAAATGGCATTTTCGATAAAAGGCTGAATAAGCATTGAAGGAATACGTGTTGTTTCCAATTCAATCTTTGGGTCGATATTGATTGTATACTCAAAGCGGTCGTTAAATCTCAACTTCTCTAACTCTAAATACAAATCTAAGCTAGACAAAACATCTCTAATTGGAACAAAGGTTTTATCGGAATTGTTGAGCACCAAACGCATCAGTTTAGCAAATTTAGATAAGTACTTATTCGATTTTCTAATGTCACTATCAATCAAGAAATTTTGAATAGAGTTGAGACTATTGAATATAAAATGAGGGTTCATTTGGGCGCTTAAGGCTTTTATTTTCAGTGCAGACAGCTCATTTTCTACCTGCATTCTTTTTTGCGATTTGTCCAACTGCCAGCGCAGAACAGCGTAAAAAACAACCGCAATAATTAAGGCTATTAGTACATAAAACCAGGTGGTTTGGTAAAACGGCGGAATAATAACAAAGGCAAAGGAAGCGCTTTGGTTTGTCCATTTTTGATTTCTGTTTTGTGCCTGTACTTCAAATGTGTAATCACCAGGTGGTAAACTCTGATAGCGAATAGTTCTTTGCTGCGCAGAGGACCAAGAGGTATCTGAGTTTAATCGGTAGCGAAAGTTTAACTTATTCTTTTGGAAATAATCAAAGGCCAATAAGCGAATTTCTATATTTTGCTGGTCGTAATTAAAGGTGTATTCGCTTGCCGTGGACACTGCCTTTCCATTGAGGTTAATCTGAGGTGCAATTAAGGGTATATCTTGGTTTAGCCACTTTTTTTCAAGAGTGACTATGCCCTTAGAAGTTGACAGCAATATGTGCTTCTCTGTTGATTCAATTGCTGTAATGTCTTCAAAAACAAGTCCTTTGTAGCGATTGAACTGACAAATAGAATCGTTTTCAATTTGATTAAGTCCAGATTTAGTCGCCACCCATAAGGTGCCCTTTTCTACAAATAGGTCATTTATAAAATTGCTATTTAAACCAGAGGATTCATTTACCCAAGTAACCCGATTATTTTCTAAAGTCCCCAATCCATAACCACTGGTTCCAAAAACAATAGCACGGTTTAGTATCGATAGGCAGGAAATGTTTTTATTGTAAGTAGATTCAATCAGCCTTACTTCTTCATTTTTATATTCATAGAGGCCATTTACAGTGCCTAACCAAAGGTGGTCTTTAGCAACTTCAATCAAACAGTTTACTCGTTCTTGAAAGTCTATTTGGACAGAGTTAAAGACTTCTGTTCCGTTTTGCATTTTACTGAAATAGTACAACCCTCCAATCCAGTGTGTGTTTTCTTCTATGCTTTGGGCAAATGCAATTCCTTTAAATGGAGCGACAAAATTACTTTCATCAAATTGGTTTTCGGTAAGTGCTTGTAGGCCTTTTTTGGTGAATATCAGCTGGCTAATATTATCGTTAATATTTATTTCACGCTCCTTATTCAGCTTTTTTGAAACCGATAAATTGACAATACTGTTATTCCTATTGTAGGAATACAGCGCATTATCATTTTTTAAAAGGCCTCTAAAGTCATTGTTACCATCGCTTGAAAGGTTTGAATAATACTGAATTTTTGAAGAAGGAATTTGATAAAGTCCATTAGAAAAAGTCCCAAACCAGATACTTCCATCCTTATCTTCTAAAATACAGGAAATAGGTTGTTTGCTTTCAATAGTTAACGGTGGGTCGGTCAAAATTCCTGAAGAATAGTATTTTAATCCTTGGTAGGTACCAACCCAAACGTTTTGCTCAGTATCAAGCAAAAGCGCCTTTGTTAATCTTATGTTCAGAGGAGCTTGTGTCTCAATTTTTTGACCATTTAAAATGGTGAGACTTTTGTTTCCCGAAACAACGACCTTATCATTTTGACTGCTTATTGCACGTATTTGTTTTGGCAGTAACGCCGAGCTGTTGTTACAGTTTGAAACATGAAATAGATTTTTTGATGGGTCAATCCAGTTTTTATTTGTGGTTTCAATAGTAGAGACGGCACCATTAATAATTTGAATTCCTGAAAAAGGATCATCGCAAGAAGTATTTAGGCCTAGTAAAAGGGTATCGTTTCCATTTGGATAAAATGATGTGATGAGCCTTTTTTGTAAGGTCTCGTTAAGTATTTGGTTGTGAGCATAATGGGAAAAAGAATCTTTGTAAAGTGTAAAGGTTTTGTTGAAGCCTAAAAACCAAATCGTTCCATCAGAGGCTACATGCATTTGAACAATAGCATTGTCCGAAAGTCCGTCAGATTGTTTGAAGGAGACCATTTCAGCACCATCAAATCTCGATACACCGGCATCTGTAGCAATCCAGATATAACCGCTATGATCTTGAACTACATCATAAACTTGACTACTAGGAAGGCCTTGATCAATTCCATAATTGGTTAAAAAAAAGTTTTGTGCATATATTGAAAATGATGCACAATAGCACAGCAGAAAAAGGAATACCCTCATTCGTTAATTGATTTACTGTACACCAATCTAAACACTACTTTTTGCAACTCTCGCTCTATTATTAAGTGAGTAAATATAACAGCAGGGTTCGTTTCCGAAGCAGAATCTATGGCTTCTTTAACTTTCAATTCCGACACGTCAATTTTATATAAAAGCTGTTCTACTCTTCCATTGCCTTGTCGAATTAGTTTTTCGATCACAGGCGCAACTTGATCTATTATTTCTTGATAAAGTAAGGTTCCGTATTTTTCCCATTCAATTTGAAGATTGAGTTCCAAATCTTTATTGATTTGTTGCAGCAATTTTTCAAGAACTTCCTTACGAGTTTTGTAACCGTTGAGGTCAATTTTATCTGTTGTTGTAGCTTTCAACTTTTGTATATGCTAATTGTTCAGTAATTAAAACGAAGTTATAAAGATATGGCTACTATACTTATTACCGGTGGAACTGGTCTTGTTGGAAATAATTTGACTAAAAAACTAATCGAAAAAGGGCATAAGGTTAGAATTCTAAGCAGAAGTAAAACTGGCTCAAAAGGCGGGATCGATTATTACCGCTGGAATGTTGGCCATAATGAAATTGACAATCATGCATTAATAGGCGTTGATAGTATTGTGCATTTAGCAGGAGCAGGAGTTGCCGATGGTCCATGGAGCGAGAGGTATAAAAAGGAAATAATCGACAGTAGGGTTGATTCTATTCAGTTGCTGTTTAAAAAGTGTCAAGCACTAAAAGCTTTTCCAATATCAATAATTTCTGCATCCGGAACCGCTTTTTATGGTTTTGATAATTCCGATAAAATTTACGACGAAAGTGCCAAGGCAGGAGAAGGTTTTCTAACTGAAGTTTCTGAAAAATGGGAACAAGCTTCAGCTGACTTTGAAAAGTATAACGTCCGCAGAGTAGTGCTAAGAATAGGTGTTGTACTCAGTGATAAGGGTGGCGCATTAAGCCCTATAAAAATGCCGTTTCAGTTTGGAATTGGTTCTGCCATGGGAACAGGAAAACAACCTTTTCCTTGGATTCATATTGATGATCTTACCAATGCAATTATCCATAGTATAAATAACCAAAAAATGAATGGTGTTTTTAATGCTGTAGCTCCTGAAACCGTCACCAATGGAGAATTTTCTAAAACCTTAGCTCAAGAAATGGGCAAGCCATTTTGGGCGCCGAATGTTCCTTCATTTGTGTTGAGGATAATCCTTGGTAAGGAAAAAGCGGATGAAATGTTGTTGAATGGAGCACATGTGTCTTCAAAGAAATTAGAAGAAGCAGGGTTATCCTTTCAATTCCCTAAAGTGAGTTTAGCTTTGAAGGAAGCCTTGAAATAAAAATGCTAGAAGAAAAAATCTACAGCTCTCTAACCATCAAACTTTCAGCAAAATCTTTTAGCGTTTTTTTCCTTCCATTATTTACAGAAACGCTATTCAAGGCAATTCCAGCATTCAGATAAAAAGTATTCATATCCGCTTTGGCTCTATTTCGAATATCTAAGGCATCAAAAACCGTTTTAACTTTTTCAATTTTATCCTGGTGGGGTAGATTTGTGTTGTTGTATAAATCAACTAATTCTTTTTGCTGCTCAGCATCTGAAATAGAATAGGTTTTGGCAAACAGGTACGTTTTTTTACAAGCTAATACATCACCTCCCACTTGCTTTCCAAATTTTTCAGGATCGCCATACAGGTCTAAAATGTCGTCTTGTAATTGAAAGGCAATTCCAAAGTTTTTACCAAACTTATACATCAAATTAGCGTCTGCATCTGAAGCTCCAGCTATGGTTGCGCCCATTCTTAGGCTTTCGCCTAAAAGAACTGCAGTTTTGAGTTCAATCATACCCAGATAGTCATTAAGCGAAACGGTAGATTTTTGTTCAAAATCCATATCCAGTTGTTGTCCCTCGCAAACCTCAATTGCCGTGCGATTAAAGTTTGAAAACAGTCTATGAAATTTAGCATCGGTATTTTTACTGAGGTAATGATACGCCAATATCATCATAGCGTCTCCAGATAAAATCCCAGTATTTTCATTCCATTTTTTATGAACCGTAGTTTGTCCTCTCCTTAGCGGAGCTTCGTCCATTATATCGTCGTGAACTAAGGTAAAGTTGTGAAAAACCTCTACGGCAATCGCTTGATTAATAGCAGCTTCTGGGTTAGCGCCAAATAATTCTGCGGCTGCTAAGGTACAAACGGGCCGCACTCGTTTGCCACCAATTTGCATAATGTACTGAATAGGTTCGTACAATTTTTCGGGTTGGTTCGTAAACTCGGTGAGTTGAATTTTTTCTTCGAAGTAGTTTCTTAACTCCTCTATTGAGTGCTGTAGGGGTAAAGTGCTTGACATTTAGTGTTTGAGTAGTGTTAATAGGTATTTTCCATATCCACTTTTGACCAACGGTTGAGCAATTTGTTCAAGTTGTTTATCGTCAATAAAACCCATGTGCCAAGCAATTTATTCGATACAAGAAATTTTTGTGCCTTGTCGTTTTTCAATTACTTCAACATACTGACTCGCCTGATTTAGGCTATCTATTGTACCCGTATCTAACCAAGCGGTTCCCCTGTTTAAGATACTTACTTGAAGTTTTCCCTGCTCGAGGTACACCTTATTTACGTCGGTTATTTCATACTCACCACGGGAAGATGGTTTTAAGTTTTTTGCAATTTCGACTACCGAATTATCGTAAAAATACAACCCGGGCACAGCGTAATTAGACTTCGGGTTTTCAGGTTTTTCTTCAATAGAAAGTGCAATGTTGTTTTCATCAAAATCAACTACTCCGTATCGCTCTGGGTCAGAAACACGATAGGCGAAAATAACTCCACCGTCTGGGTCGTTGCATTCGCGGAGCTTTTGAGGTAGTCCGGTACCATAAAAAATATTGTCGCCTAAAATTAAGGCTACATTGTCATTACCGATAAACTCTTCCCCAATGACAAATGCTTGAGCAAGTCCATTTGGAATTTCTTGAACTGCATATTCAAAATTGCAACCCAAATTTTTCCCATCGCTTAGCAATTTTTCAAAAAGTGGTAAATCGTGTGGAGTGGAAATAATAAGAATGTCTTTAATTCCAGCTAACATGAGTAACGAAAGCGGATAATAAATCATCGGCTTATCGTAGATGGGCATAAGCTGCTTACTAATTGCCAAGGTAAGCGGATGAAGTCGAGTGCCAGATCCTCCAGCGAGAATAATTCCTTTCATGGGTGTTAATTTAAGGGTGACAAAAGTAATTGATATTTTTAGCGTCACCCTGAACTCGTTTCAGGGTCTCTGACGTAAATCGATTTATACTAAGTGGAATTGCTGCAACAAGTTCAGCATGACGGACTGTAATCCTATCCCTATTCAAACTCCACTTTGCAATTCAACCATTCGCCGTCGATAATAGCTTTGTGTTTTTTGTAAAAGTTAATTGCGGGTTCGTTCCAATCCAATACTTGCCATTCGAGTCTTTTAACTCCAGCTTTATCAGCAATAGCGATAAGCTCTTTTAGCAGCAAACTGCCTATGCCATTCATGCGTTCGCTTTCTTTTACGATAATGTCTTCAAGATAAAGGCAACGGCCTTTCCAAGTAGAGTACTTGCTATAATACAAAGCAATTCCGGCTACTTTTTCGTCTTTTTCCGCAACTATAAAATCGAAAATTGAATTTTCTCCAAACCCATCTTCCAATAAGATTTCTTCGGTAACAATTACCGCGTCGGGCTCTTTTTCATAAGCAGCCAATTCCTTAATGAGGTTCAGTAATTCTGGAATGTCTGATGGGGTTCCTTTTCTAAGTTGAATATTGTTTTTATTCATAAGGCCAAATATAGTTTCAACCAACTGTTGAACCAATCAACCCAACTATATTTGTATTCTGAAACAAAAGCTATGATTGCAGTTACTACTCTCGACGAATTTATAATTGATAGACAAGACGATTTTCCTTTCGCAACTGGAGACCTTTCTAGATTGCTTAGAGACATTGGCTTTGCGTCTAAAATAGTGCACCGAGAAGTAAATATGGCGGGTCTTGTTGATATTACTGGTGCTTATGGTTCTGAAAATATACAAGGAGAAGAGCAACAAAAATTAGACGTATTTGCTGATGAGGTTTTTATAAAAGCTTTAAGGCATGGCGGAGAAGTTTGCGGAATTGCTTCGGAAGAAAAAGATGATTTCATTGCTTTTGAAAACGAAAAATCCATTCAAGGAAAATACGTTTTGGCAATGGATCCATTGGACGGCTCTTCGAACATTGACGTAAACGTTTCTATCGGGACCATTTTTTCCATTTACAGAAGAAAAACAGAAGCTGGAACCAAAGCGACGATGGAAGATTTTCTTCAGCCAGGAACAGAGCAAGTTGCTGCTGGTTATGTGCTGTACGGTTCTTCTTCAATGTTGGTTTATACAACAGGAAGTGGAGTAAATGGCTTTACCTTAGACCCTTCTATTGGTGAATTTTGTTTGTCTCATCCTGATATGAAAACTTCAAACGATGGGAAGATTTTTTCTATGAATGAAGGGAATTACCACCTTTCTCACAAAGGCATTCAAACCTATTTGGACAAGTGTAAACTAGAGGAAAAAACGGCTCGATATATTGGTTCATTGGTGGCAGATTTTCATCGTAACCTGATTAAAGGTGGAGTTTATCTTTATCCTTCTACAAGCAAAGCACCTAACGGTAAATTGCGTTTGCTTTATGAATGCAATCCTCTTGCATTTATTGCTGAGCAAGCAGGCGGAAAAGCTTCGGATGGTTATACAAGAACTATGGAGATTGAACCAACTGAATTGCACCAGCGTTGTGCTTACTATGTGGGCTCAAAGAATATGGTGGATGAGATTGAAGGCTTGTTGAAATAGTTTAGAAAAACCCTCCCGCATTAGGAACCAACTGGGTTTTTGTTTTAGGTCATTCCCAACTGGGAAGGTGTCGATTCCGATAAATATTGGGAGAGACGGAAAGGGTTTTTGGAACAATTAGGATTATTCAAAACCCTCACAATGTCATTTTAAAACCATTTAAATTCCAATTCATTACCTTCCTTTGCAAACTCAATTAATAGCTCGTTTATGGAAACCTTACATCAAGAAGTTCAAGATTATTACGGAAAAGAATTAGCCTCTTCAGCAGATTTGAAAACCAACGCGTGTTGCACATTAACGGCTCCACCAGAATACATCTTAGAAGCCCTTCGTGAAGTGCATGATGAAGTTCAAGCGAAGTATTACGGTTGTGGTTTAACCATTCCTTTTGATATTGAAGGATTGCGCATTTTGGACTTAGGTTCTGGAAGTGGCAGAGATTGTTACATTGCAAGTAAGTTGGTTGGGCCTAACGGCTATGTTGTTGGGGTTGATATGACTGACGAGCAATTGGATGTTGCGAATCGGCACATCGATTACCACACCGAAAAGTTTGGATACACCGTGCCAAATATTGAATTTGTAAAAGGGAATATTGAAGAATTAGATAGGCTTGGGTTAGAAAAAGGAAGCTTCGATTTAATCATTTCCAATTGTGTTGTAAACCTAGCCAAAGACAAACAAAAAGTATTGGATGATGCTTTTGATTTATTGAAACCCGGTGGAGAGATGTACTTCTCGGATGTATACAGCGATCGCAGAGTTTCTCAAGAACTGCAAAACGACCCTGTACTTTGGGGCGAATGTTTGAGCGGGGCGTTGTACTGGAACGATTTTTTGAATTTCGCCAAAAAAGCTGGGTTTACCGATCCTAGAGCTGTTGAGAATAAACCGATTACCATAGAAAATAAAAAACTGGAAGAAAAAGTAGGCGACCTTAAGTTCTTCTCGGTTACCTATCGTTTGTTTAAAATAGAAGGCTTAGAATCTGATTGTGAAGATTACGGTCAAGCATTGGTTTACAATGGAGGAATTAAAGGTCAAGAGCACGGATTTGAATTAGACGATCACCATTATTTTCCTAAAGGAAAGGTCATGGCGGTTTGTGGAAACAGTTACAAAATGGTGCACGATACCCGCTTTAGATCCTATTTCACTTTTCATGGAACTTGGGATACGCATTACGGAATTTTCGAAGGCTGTGGTGGAGCAATGCCTTTTGCAGCTGAGGCAGTTGGGGCAATTCAGGATTGCTGTTGAGATTAACTATAAAAATACTGAGATTGATTGTTGGATATCTTCTCTTTCCCAGCGGGGAAGGTGGCGAAGAATGAGCCGGAAGGGGTTCTTTTTATAAAGCCTTGAACTGAATTGTTTTGCCATGAACCCCTTCCGCTTCGTACCTCAGCACCTTCCCCGTTGGGAAGGATTCTCAATCTTGAATATTAGAACTAAAGTTCAAAGATTAATTATCATACCTAACTACATTTGCTGCCCTCGATTGTATAAGTGTAAATGTCAGTTACCAAAGAAGAATTTAATACCAGTTTTAGCACTTGGCCCCAGTTGGCACAAGTGCAAGCTCATTGTAAGGAAACCGAAAACCCTCTCGTACATTTAAAAGGATTTAGGGGAAGCGCCTCTCAATTTTTTATTGCAACAATGGCCAAGCAAGTGCATGGCATTCATGTAGTTGTGCTCAATGATAAAGAGAATGCTGCATACGCACTCAATGATTTACAGGATCAATTGGGGAACGATAAAGTGCTCTTTTTTCCTTCACCGTTTAAGTATCCCTATAAACAAGAATCGGTTGACAATACCAATGTGTTGATGCGTGCTGAAACGCTGGACATGATTGTCAAAAAACCATCTTGGTTGGTGGTAGTAACTTATGGTGAGGCTCTGAGTGAAAAAGTAGTTACTAAAAAGCAACTCAAAAAGAACATTCTTGAACTAAAGGTAGGTGATGAAATCACCATCGATTTTATCAATGAGTTGCTTTACGAATATCATTTCGAACGGGTTGATTTTGTGACGGGTCCCGGTCAGTTTTCAATACGCGGAGGAATAGTAGATATTTTCTCTTTTGCAAACGACGACCCTTATCGGGTTGAGTTTTTTGGAGATGATATTGATTCGATTCGAACCTTTGATCCGGCGAGTCAACTGTCCAAAAAGAACTATAAGAAGATTCACATTTTGCCCAATGATCAGGATCATGATTTGATGGAATCGCGTGAAAGTTTCTTAGGTTTTCTACCTGCAAATTCTTATTTGTATTTGAAAGAACGCGAAGTTTCTAAAGAACAAGTTCGCAAATCTTTTGCTGTTGCCGAGGAGGCTTTTAGCAAACTTTCGAACGATACTTTACAATCCAAACCCTCAGATTTATATATAAAACCAGAGCATTTTGATTTGGGGTTAGAAAAGCACAAAGTTTTGGAATACGGAGGAACCTTTGAAACTTCAGCTACTAAAACAGTAGAATTCAACCAAAAACCGCAGCCTACATTCAATAAGAAATTTGATTTGTTGGCTAAAGATTTACATGCACACAAAACAGTTGGAATCAATAATTTCATTTTGTCCAGTCAGGCAAAACAAATGGAGCGTTTGCATGCCATTTTTGAGGACATTGATGCTGAGGTAGAATTCTCACCCATTTTGCAAATGGCGCACGAGGGCTTCATTGATGCGGACCTTAAAATTGCCTGTTTTACCGATCACCAAATATTTGAGCGCTACCATAGATTCCGTCTTAAAGAAGGGTTTAATAAAGCCAAACAAGCCATTACCTTCAAAGAGCTTACGAGTCTTCAGAAAGGAGATTATGTAACCCACATTGATTATGGTGTAGGTCAATTTGATGGGCTTCAAAAAATAGAAAACGATGGCAAGGAACAAGAAGCTATTCGTTTGTTATACAAGGATGGAGATATTCTTTATGTAAGTATTCATTCCTTGCATCGCATTGCTCGCTTTACCGGAAAAGATGGCACGGCTCCCACAATGAATAAGCTGGGAACGCAAACGTGGAAAATTCTCAAGCAAAAAACCAAAAAGAAAGTAAAAGAGATTGCCTACGATCTTATCAAATTGTACGCAAAACGAAAAGCGGCCCCTGGGTTCACATTTTCCCCCGACAATTATTTGCAGCACGAACTGGAGAGTTCTTTCATTTATGAAGATACTCCCGACCAAGAAAAAGCGACAATTGACGTAAAAGGAGATATGGAAAAGCCGCATCCAATGGATCGTTTGATTTGTGGTGATGTAGGTTTTGGTAAAACGGAGATTGCAATTCGTGCGGCGTTCAAAGCAGTTATCGATAGCAAGCAAGTAGCGGTCTTGGCTCCAACAACTGTTTTGACTTATCAGCATTGGAAAACCTTTAAAGATCGGTTAGCTGATTTGCCTTGCAACGTCGATTATATCAATCGTTTTAAAACTGGAAAAGAGCAAAAAGAAACCTTACAAAAACTGGCTGAGGGAAAAATTGATATCATAATCGGAACGCATCGCATAGTTGGAAAAGACGTCAAGTTTAAAGACTTGGGTCTAATGATAATCGATGAAGAACAAAAGTTTGGAGTTGGAGTTAAGGACAAGCTGAAGACCATTAAAGAAAACGTGGATACGTTAACATTGACCGCAACTCCAATACCTAGAACCTTACAGTTTTCATTGATGAAAGCTCGAGATTTGAGTGTAATCAATACCCCGCCGCCTAATCGTCAACCGTTGGAAACCATTCTAAAACCCTTTAACGAAGAGACCATTCGCGACGCTATTTACTATGAAGTAAGCAGGGGCGGTCAGGCATTCGTGGTGCACAATAGAGTGGAGAACATTAAGGAAGTTGCGGGAATGATTCAGCGTTTGGTTCCTGAAGTGCGCATTGGTATTGCACATGGACAATTGGAAGGACACGAACTCGAAAAAACCATGTATGCATTTATGGAGCATGAGTTTGATGTATTGATTGCCACCACCATTATCGAGTCGGGATTGGATATTTCTAACGCTAACACGATTATCATAAACAATGCACACAATTTTGGATTGAGTGATTTGCACCAAATGCGTGGAAGAGTTGGTCGTAGCAATCGAAAAGCATTTTGTTACTTGTTGTCTCCGCCAATGAGTTCCTTGACTCCAGAAGCAAGAAAAAGAATGACTGCCATTGAGCAGTTTTCGGATTTAGGCTCGGGGTTCAATATTTCAATGCGCGATTTAGACATTCGTGGCGCTGGAAATTTATTGGGGGGAGAGCAAAGCGGTTTTATGTCTGATATTGGGTTTGAGACTTACCAGAAGATACTGGACGAAGCCATTCACGAATTGAAAGAAAACGAGTTTAAAGACTTGTTTAAGGATGAAGAAGCCGAATTGCAAAACTTCGTGTTGGATTGCCAGCTCGATACGGACTTAGAGATTCTAATTCCAAACGGATATGTGCGTAATGTAAATGAACGGCTACAATTATATCGTGAACTTTCGGATGTAAAAACCGAAAATCAATTGGAAAAATTTGAAAAGGATTTAATTGATCGTTTTGGACCAATTCCAGAGGAAACGCATCAGTTAATCAGTGGTGTGCGCTTACAATGGTTAGCAGAGAAATTAGGAATAGAGAAGATTGTTTTGAAAAACAAAAAACTGCTTTGTTATTTGGTATCCAATCAGAAATCAAGATTTTACCAATCCAGTCAATTCCATTACATAGTGCAATACGTAAATAAGAACCCGGCCAAAACTCAAATGAAGGAGCGCAAAGAACGCTTATACATTGTTTTTGAAGGGGTGGAAACCTTGGAAGAGGTTCTTGGGATTATTGAACCGATGAAGGTTTAATTTGCTTTATACAGCTTATTCATTCTGGTTCAGTTCGAGTGATTGTGTGTTGGCGAAACTGTATCTCGAACAACTCTTCCATAGTTTGTTGTCCCTTAAGTTTTGGCCTTTAATTTGAATAAAGACTTAAGAAACGATCCAAACCAACCCAAAGAGCACCAACATAGTGCCTTCTACCAAAAAAGAATAATAGTACTCTGAACTGTCTTTTTTACAAAGTGTGATTACCCACCCCGCAAAAATTGCAGCAACCAAATGGGCTACACTCATATAGGCGCTTTGACTGAACAAAATCATTACAATAAAAGAAAAGCAAGCCAAACTCAATAAGGAAAGCTGTTTGGCTTTATCCATACCCATCATCATAGGAATGGTATTTAAAGAACTACCCTTATCAAATTCCAAATCACGAATATCAAAAGGAATAGTGATGGCGAAAATGAAGAAACAACGACTTAAGAAATAATAGAATAACTCGGGTTGAGTATACAACTCAAAGGATTCGAATACAGGCAAATATACACTCACGTAACTAACCGTTATGCTAATTAAAAACACCTTGGCAAATGGCACATCTCTGAGTCTCCAGTACTTTCCTTTTCGTTTCACAATTGGCATACTATACCCCAACGCAATAAGTGTTGGAATGGAAATAGGGGCAATAAATGAAGTGCCTAGAATTAAGGCTAACACAAGCGCAGAACTGCCAGAAAGCACAATAAGAAAAAATAAAAATGACTTGTATTTTTTTGCCCAGACATGCCTCGCGGAAAGACTTCTTTCATCGATTTGAGATAAGCCAACGATACGGTGCAGGTTGTAGATAAATAAAGTGCTGCAGTATATAAATAGCAACAACTTATAATTTATTGGAAGGTTAAAAATGAAGTAAGAAATGCAGCTAATTGCACTTACAGGAATAGCAACGTAGAGGTTGCTAAACAACAGAAAGTTGCTTGCGTTTTTTAAAAGGCTTTTCACGAATTACTAGACGCTATGCTTAATCCTATTATTCCGCCAGCAACAGTTCCTGCTACCGAGCCCAAAATGCTGTGGAATATCTTTTTCATTCTGGCCGATTGTTTATACCCGGCAATGTAGGCAGCTTGACTCATTGGCTCGCCTCCATTTGCTTTTTCATTGGACGGCATATTTCCTTTAGTCAAACTTCCTATTAAGGTTCCTGGAATTGGAGAAAGAACAACAACGGCTAATTCTTGACTACCCGTAAGTGCAGCTAGTGCTCCGCTAACTAGAAATGATGTAATTACAGGAAGCGTAGTTTTATGCTCATTTCTGCCGTCTTGCTGTCCTTTTATGTAATACCGCATTTCTTTTATTGAGTAACCCGTTTCACTGCTATCTGGGTTATACCAAACCTCTTCTTGGCCATTTTGCGTTACCGAAAAAACCCTGCTAATATCAATAAGTAGAATTTTTACTTTACCGTTTTTTTTAGTGGTTTTAAGCACAATTTCCTCGGGCGATTGATCCAAAGGAACACCGATTATTTCCTGTCCACCTAACATCAAAATGGATTGATTTATTTGGGCAAAACCATTATTCGATACAAGCAATAACAGCAATAACAGCAATATCGAAGAAATCTTTTGAATCATGTTGTTTTTCGTTTAGAATTTTCAAAAGTAACTAAACAAAATGTTGACTTTGTGGTCTTAATCGAATACAATAGGGGCTGTGATTAGACCTATATTTGTACACATTTTTTAGTAAATAAAACCTTTTTAGTAAATGGAAAATTTTAAAGGGAGACATATTGGCCCTAGAGGCAAAAACGTTTCAGAAATGCTTGAAGTTGTCGGCTCTGATTCTATTGATAATTTAATCAATGAAACGATACCTGCTCAAATTCGATTGAAGGGTGATTTAGATATACCGGAGGGAATTAGTGAATTTGAATATTTGAGACATATTGATGGTCTGGCGGAAAGAAACCAGCTTTTCAGATCATATATAGGTCAAGGTTATTACGGAACAATAACTCCTTCCGTAATTAAACGTAATCTGTTTGAAAATCCGGGTTGGTATACTGCATATACGCCGTACCAAGCTGAAATTTCGCAAGGACGATTAGAAGCGTTACTAAATTTTCAAACGGTATGTTCCGATTTAACCGGAATGGAGCTTGCAAATGGCTCTTTATTGGATGAGTCTACAGCTGCTGCCGAGGCAATGATTTTGTTGTTTCATGCAAGAAGTAGAGATGAAGTAAAGTCTGGAAAAGTTCAGTTTTTCGTGGATGAAAATTGCTTCACTCAGACCATTGAGGTTTTAGAAACGCGTTCCAATCCATTGAATATTGAATTGGTAATTGGAGATTGGAAGTCTTTCAAGTTCACTGAAAAAACATTCGGTGCTCTTTTGCAATACCCCAATAAAGTGGGTGCTGTTGAAGATTACTCCGGGTTTGTAGAAGCAGCTAAGCAAAACGGTGCTAGAGTCGCCGTTGCATCGGATTTGATGGCACTAATAAAATTGAAACCACCAGGCGAATGGGGTGCTGACGTGGTGGTAGGAAATTCACAACGATTTGGCGTGCCAATGGGTTTTGGCGGACCTCATGCGGCATTTTTTGCTACACAAGAGGAGTTTAAAAGATTTATCCCAGGAAGAATTATTGGTGTTTCACAAGATAGAAACGGCAATCGAGCTCTCAGAATGGCGCTTCAGACCAGAGAGCAGCATATAAAAAGAGATAGAGCAACTTCTAATATTTGTACTGCTCAAGCTTTGTTAGCCAATATGGCTGGTTCCTATGCCGTATATCATGGTCCTGAAGGTTTAAAAGAAATTGCCTCTAGAATACATGAACGAACGAATAGACTTGCCTGTGCGATAGAAAATTTAGGCTACGAATTGGTAAACGATAGTTGGTTCGATACTCTTACTATAAAAGCCGAAGAAAGTAACGTAAAGCGGATCTTTGAAGACAAAGAAATAAACCTCTGGTACGGCGAGGGTAAAGTGACTGTGAGCTTGGACGAAACAGTTATGAGTGATGACTTAGCTGATTTGGTAACATGTTTTGCTAAAGTTAAAGGTCAAAATGTAAACATTGGTGAATGCAGTATTGGAATACCTCCTCACTTGAATAGAACCTCTAAGTTTCTGACCCATCCTACGTTTAATAGCTACCACTCCGAGAGTGAAATGATGCGTTACCTGAAAACATTAGAGAATAAAGATATTTCGCTTACGCACTCCATGATTTCTTTGGGTTCTTGTACTATGAAATTGAATGCAGCTACGCAGATGTATCCAGTTTCTAAGCCAGAGTTTGCTAACATGCACCCATTTTCTCCGGCTGATCAGACTTCTGGTTACGATCAAGTAATTGAGGATTTAGAAGAATGGCTTTGTGCAATCACAGGATTTGCGGCAATTTCTTTTCAGCCAAATTCTGGAGCACAAGGAGAGTATACTGGCTTACTTACCATAAGAGCTTACCATCAAGCAAATGGTGACCATCAGCGTAAAATTGCTTTAATACCTTCGTCTGCACACGGAACAAACCCTGCTTCCGCCGTTATGGCAGGAATGGAAGTTGTGGTAGTAAAAAGTTTAGAAAACGGAAACATTGATGTTAACGATTTAAGGGAAAAAGTGGAAAAGTACTCAGACACGTTGTCTTGTTTAATGGTTACTTACCCTTCAACGCACGGAGTTTTCGAAGAGTCTATTATTGAAATGACAGATATTATTCATGCAAACGGCGGTCAAGTATACATGGATGGCGCCAACATGAACGCTCAAGTTGGCCTTACCAGTCCAGGTAATATTGGAGCAGATGTGTGTCACTTGAATTTGCATAAAACATTTGCCATACCTCATGGTGGAGGTGGTCCAGGTGTTGGGCCGATTGGAGTAGCGGAACATTTAGCAAAATTTTTGCCGGGTCATTCATTTCGACTAACCGAAAACCCAGATGCCGTTTCCGCCGTTAGTGGTGCACCTTATGGAAGTGCTTCTATCTTGTTGATTTCCTATGCGTATTGTAAAATGTTGGGAAAAACTGGATTGAGAGAATCTACCGAATACGCCATTCTAAATGCGAATTACATCAAGAATCGATTGGAGGATTACTATCCTGTGCTGTATTTAGGAGAGAGTGGTAGAGTTGCTCATGAAATGATCTTGGATTGTAGAGGCTTCAAAAAAACCGCAGGAATAGAGGTGGTTGATATTGCTAAGCGTTTGATTGACTATGGATTTCATGCTCCAACAGTAAGTTTTCCAGTTGCAGGAACTCTTATGATCGAGCCTACTGAAAGTGAGAGCAAATCAGAGTTAGATCGTTTTTGTAGTGCAATGATTAGTATTCGAAAGGAAATAGCTGAAATTGAAGATGGAACTGCTGATCGAGAAAATAATGTGGTCAAAAATGCGCCGCACAGAGCTCAGGAAATAATTAGTTCAAATTGGGATAAACCTTACTCTAGAGAAAAAGCGGCATACCCAATGCCAAACTTGCTCATGAATAAATATTGGGCTCCAGTTGCTAGAATTGACGATGCCTTTGGAGATCGGAATTTGATTTGCGCTTGCCCTCCTCTGGAGGATTACGAAGATCAAGAGTATAAAATTACTTTATAAGAAATAAAAAGGGAGCGTTCGCGTTCCCTTTTTCTTTGCTTATTTTCACCATATGAAACGCACACTAACCTTACTTACTTTGTTCTTAACACAATTGGTTTTTGGACAAAATTATCCAAGGCCAATAATTGTAAAAGACTCTAAAAAATCGGTTAAGCAAGTTTCTCCAACATATGGAAACTTAGCGGGTACGAATATTATCTATTCCGAAGATTTTGAATCAGCAAGTTCGCTTTCGGCAAAAGGAATAGCTGTAATTACTGCGGCTTCTGATGGCGGGTTTAAGATAGGAACTTCAGCAACAGCAAGTACAGGGCAAGTATGGAAAGTGCCTGCGAACACTAAGTTCGTATACACCAATGATGATGCGTGCAATTGCAATAAGTCCCAAGACAGTTTGATTATACCAATTCAAAATCTATTGATTTCAAAAGTATATCAGCTGAGGTTTAGTGTCTATTTCGATGCTTTAAGTGCCAAAGAAGAAGCTTTTGTTATTGCCAAAAATGGGTTAAAAACAACTGCATTGAGTTCTGTAAAAAGTGCTAGCGGTTGGCAGGAGTATATTGTTCCTCTTTCTGGGTTGGCTGGAAATACACAAATTGTCTTTGTGTATAACGATGGTGGCTTATGGAGTGGAGGCTTAGCAATTGATAATATTGCTATTTGCGAACCTCCCCAAGGAGTTAATTTAGGGCTAGAATCTATATCTTTTAACGGACTAAATAGTTCGAATGCGTACAGGGAATATCCGGCTCATCATGCTTCTAAAATGCCCTTGAAAATTGAATCTAACTTTATCAACCTTGGGAGGTACTCAGCAACAAATGCACAGGTCGATTTTACAATAAGTGGTTATGGTTCTTCAAGACAAACATCGCTGCCACTTTCTTTACTTCCAAATTCAGACACTTTAGTTACACTTCACCCCAATTATATTCCAGCAAGTGGGATAGGGAATTACGAGATGTTATTTGTAAATAAATCAGATTCTGTAGAATCTGAAACATCTAAAGACTCCTTAAAGTTTAATCTCAACATTACCGATACGGTTATTTCTAGAGTAGGTGATGAAAACCCAACAAGTGGTTTCTGGTTCGGCCCGAATCAGGCTTTTGACTTGTCTTCTTTGGTTGAAATCAAAACACCAGATACAGCTAACTCTGTTTCAGTATTTATTCATTCTAGCTCAAAAATTGGTGCTGTATTTGACGTGATGATTTTGAATGAATTTTTTCAGGATAATGTTGTACCTCCAGTATTTCCGCCTGTTGGAACAGAAATAAAGGTTACTCAAAAGATGTTGGGAAATTGGAACACCTTTAAAATTCCAGATACGTATTTGAAAACTGGAAAATATTATACTGGATTCCGTACTAGAGGAGATGAAGTACTGGTTGGCGTATCAGAAGCTCAGTCACAGGATGGTGTATCGTTCTTGAATATTGGTACAGGATACGCGTCAAGCAATTATTTGCCTTGCGTTAAGTTAAACCTCAAATCCAGAAGCTGTGCAATAAATGCCGCAGTTACAACAACAAAGTCAACTTGTGGGGGAACAACAGGTTCTGCGGGAGTAACAGTTTCAGGAGGTTCAGCACCTATTAGTTACCTATGGTCGCAAAATGCTGGAAGTAGTAATTTAAATTCTATTGCTGGTTTATCATCGGGTTTATATGGAGTTACCGTATCCGATACCTTGGGTTGCAGCCTAGCTTTGCCCGTAACAATTTCAGATACCAATGGCCCTAGCATTAGTCTAAAAAACAGCACAAATGAAATTTGCTTTGGGGACTTAGCAGGCAGTATTTCTGTTTCTGCAAGTTCTGGGATCGCACCTTATACTTTCGCTTGGAGTGATGGGCAGTCAGACTCTACCATTCAAAATTTAAGGGCGGGCAGCTATGCGCTTACACTTACAGACAATACCGGAGGCGGTTGCAAAACAATAGAAAACTTCACTATTTCTGGGCCAAAAGCACCTCTTTCTGTTGACTTTGTGGTTGAAGACAACAAATGCTTTAATGATACGATGGGTTCAATTAGAGCAAATGTGTTTGGAGGGGTTCCAAACTATAAATATGCTTGGGAGGATACTTCTAAAAAGTTGAATGTAAACTCAGGGCTGATGTCAGGTACCTATCGATTAACTATAACTGATACAAACAATTGCACGCTAGTGGACTCAGTTCGGGTCAATGGTTCAACCCCAATTGTTATAAATTTAAATGTATTGGATACTGGAAATGTAGGTGCGATAGAAGCTGCAGTAAGTGGAGGTAATGAACCGCTAAACTTTAAGTGGACGGGTCCAACTGGATTTAGAAATCCCGGTACAAAAAATCTATCGGATTTATTAATCCAAGGCAAGTACACACTTGAAGTAACTGATGCTGATGGTTGTGAATTTTCTGAGTTGGACGAATTAGCTGGCGTTGTTGCTGAAGATGAGGTTGTGAGCCCTAATCGGTATAAGTTGTTCCCAAATCCCTCTAAAGGAAAGATGTATTTAGACTTTAGCACTGCTACCTCTGGACACTATTCCGTATATAACATAGCGGGAAAATTGGTTCACGAAGAACAATTCAGAGAGCAAAGTGTTATGCTAATAAATAAACTCAACGCTGGAGTTTATATTTTAAATGTGAACATCAATAATGTTCAGGTTAAATACAAACTCATATTCCAAGATTAAATGAAAGTGTATACGAAAACGGGTGACAAGGGTCAAACGTCATTATTTGGAGGCAAAAGAATCTCAAAATCTGATTTAAGAATAGAATCCTACGGAACAGTTGATGAGTTGAACTCGTGGATTGGATTAATTCGGGATCAAGATATTAATTCAGCCCAAACAGCAGTGCTTATAGAGATTCAAGACCGCTTGTTCACTCTGGGATCAATGTTGGCAAGTGACCCAGAAAAGCCATTAAAAAATATTCCTCTAATAGAAGATAAAGACATTACCTTCTTAGAAGAGGAAATGGATAGGATGGATGAAGAATTGCCTCAAATGAAATCTTTTGTACTTCCAGGAGGTAATGTCATAGTCTCATATTGTCATTTAGCGCGTTGCGTTTGTCGAAGAGCTGAGCGAATGGTAATTCGTTTGAGTGAAGAAAGTAAGGTTGATGAAATTGATATTCGTTATTTAAATCGATTGAGCGATTATTTATTTGTATTGTCTCGAAAGGTTACTTTGGATAAAAACGCAACTGAAACGCCATGGAAACCACGAGTTTAGGTCTATCGATAAATAGATTTGCAAGTGAGCGTAAAAAAATTACATTTGCAAAAATTATAACCCTAATTCACAAGTAGAATGTATTGGACTCTTGAACTAGCTTCATATATGGAAGATGCTCCTTGGCCGGCAAGCAAGGAAGAATTAATTGATTACGCGTTGCGTAGAGGGGCTCCGCTTGAGGTTGTAGAAAACCTCCAAGAGATTGAAGACGAGGGAGATACCTATGATACAATCGAGGACATTTGGCCAGACTATCCTTCTAAAGAAGATTTCTTCTTTAACGAAGACGAGTATTAGCTACGCTATTAAACGACATTTAATAAAAGCCATTTCGATAATTCGGAGTGGCTTTTTTTGTTTTTACAATTTTCAATTATATCTGGCAAATTCACGGGGCTGCATAACTAGACAATAGCTGTCTATTCCAGCGTTGGCTGCTTTTTCTTAGCATCACCCAAATCTTTGCCCTATTGCCAAGAAGTTTCCTCACAATTGCTTAAATCAAAGCTAAACTAAACAGCGTTCAGCGTACTTTGCTGCATCGTGCAGAAGATGGTTATTGCAAGAAATGGTTTTGTTAGAATTGCGTCTTTAAGGCTTCTTGCTTTCCTGCTCTGCTTCAAGAATCGCTAGTGATCGTTTTAACTCTTCTTGTCTATAATAATCAGCGGTTACGTCTTTGGCTGTAACTACAATTGCTTTAAACTCTCCCTTTTCATTAAAATAGGGGCGTTCTCTAAATTCTATGATTAAGTTTTGTTCTGTTAGTTGTTTAATTTCAAGATTATAATTTAATTCAAACCCTTTTTCATTCGAGAATTTTTTGAAATCAGAAGCAACTTTTTGATTGATTTTATTCTGCGTCAATAAATTGGGTAATTCGTTAAACCATTTTGTTTTGTTGCAGCCCGTAACCTTTTCAATATTATCGGTTACATATATAGGTACGCCCTCTTTGTCAAGAGTAAAGGAAAAAGTGTCTCCATGTTCCAGCATAAACCGCTGCTGAGTAAGGGTTTGAGATAAACTCTTTTTACTTTGATACAGTTCCTCATTATTTTGGCTAATGTCCTTAAGGCTAATAATAAAACAACCATCACCAAACCAATCATAGCAAAAAAGGATAGAAAAATAATTTGAAGTTTCGCTTTTATCCGAGCTACAAAATCATTTTCAGAATGTACAAATAAAAGTCCAAAACGTTCTTGAAACAACTTAAAGGGCTGGTAACTCGTCATGTATACAAATGAAGATTTTGGCAGTTTGTGTAATAAATACCCCGCCTTATTGTCCAAAATATTATTTATTATTTCTTGTTTTTTATGATCGTAAAGTTGAAATTCCGCTTCAAATTGTTCACCGCGATCCAATGTCTTAAAGCCAATATTTTCGGTAAAGATTACTTTAGAACTAAATTCTCCAGTGTATTGTTTATAGGCTTCGTTTTTAATCATTTTAATAATATCTATAACGGCACCTAGATAGACTTCTTGCTCTTCTCCAACATGCAACAAACTCATTAATAGCACTTTGCTGCCCTCTAAGTGGAGTATTTTAGGCTTGCTTGTAAATTGAAGCGGCAATAATTTGTCTTCTAATTGGCCAGTTCCTTCATGGGTTATTCCTAAACTATCTTGATTCATATAATAAAACAGGCTTTTATTATAGATATAAACAGTGTCGACAAATCGACTATAACGGTTGACTATGCGCTTAAGACGGTAACGTAGTTTTTCACTTTGAATATCGCTAGTGTCAAAGACCTCTCTAAAATCATCTAGTTTGGATAAATCTAGAAACTCTTTTTTAAACTCAATGATTTGAGTTTCTAAATGTGTTGTGGATAGTTTTAATTGCTGTTCAACAAATTGCTGACGTGAATCAATTTGATTGGTAATTAAGGTACTGTACAAGAAGTAACTTAGTACGAGCATTCCAATAATAATTACAGGAAGTGCAAAAAATGTTACGGGACTTGTTTTGGCAAAATCTTTAAGCATGAATCAATATAGAAGGGGGCTAATTTACAATCTCTCGTTTAATTGAACCAAGAATAATGGTGTAAATTCCTAGTTTGCTATGGCTATTGTTCCCACGTAAACTTTACAATTTGGAATTGTATTAAACTCAGCAGCTAATGAGGATAGCGTGGATCCAGTGGTAATGACATCATCAATGAGCAGGACACTTTTGTTTTCAAAAATTTCTGGACGTTTAATCTTAAAAATCTTATCGGCGTTTTCATGTCTTTCAAAGTGTGATTTCGTAGTTTGAGAAGCAGTTGCTTTTATACGTATAACCATTTTATTTTCAAATGCCGTATTGAGCTTTGATGCAATACTCTGTGCAATTGAATCGCATTGATTATATCCTCTCAAACGTTTTTTACTAATGTGCAGTGGAAGAGGGATTACATAATCGATTGATTTGTAACGTTTGTTTCTTGAAAGATGTTGCCCGATAATCTGCCCAAACTCTTCTCCTACTTTGATAATCCCCTTATACTTTAAAGCGTGCATCAAGTCTTGCACAGTGTTGCCAGTTTTGAAGTAGTAAAATGAAAAGCCATGTTCTATATCGCACTTTCCTTGAAGCAGTCTCATAACGGGGTTTTCTTCGAAAGTTTGAAATTTTGTTCTAGGCATTTTTATCCTGCAATTCAAGCAAATTGCCCAGGTACTTTTGTGAACAGGCATTTGACATCCTGCGCATATTTGTGGATAGAAAAGTGAAATAATTTCTTTTAGCATTGGTTTTCGCTGTTGCTTGTATAATTAGCTTTGTTAAGTTGCTATAAAAATACCAAAAAGTAAAAAATGACTGAAACATCTGAAAAGCAAGAAAAATCCAATAAAGTTCTAATAGCTATTTTAACCCTTTCAATATTGGCTAATGTTGGGCTAATGATTATGTTGTTTGATGAAAAAGGAAAGAATGAGCAGCTCACCGGTGAGAATGTTGAAATTACTACGGAGAAAAACGAGTTGGAATTAGAGCTAAACGATATGCTGTTACAATACGACAGCTTATCATCTGATAACGATACACTTAATGCGCAATTGTTAAGCGAAAGGGCTCGTGTTGAGGAGCTGATACAGAAAGTTAAAAGCGGTAATTGGACCATATATAAGCTCAAAAAAGAAACCGAAAGTTTGCGTAAAATCATGAAAGGATTCGTGCATACAATTGACTCTTTGAATACGGCCAATATCGAATTAATGGCTGAGAATAAAAACATAAAAGGAGAACTAGGAAAGGAAAGAGATAAGTCTAACCTATTAGAGTCGGAGAAAAGTAAGCTGGCTGAAAAGGTTAAAATTGGAGAAAAACTTCAAGCCGTTTTTATAGAATCTTACGGTCAAAAAGTTAAAAACAACAACATTCATAAACGCACGGAAAGAGCAAAAGCGGTAGAGAAAATTAAAACTTGCATAACCGTAGGAGAAAACGACTTGGCAAAAGCGGGTAAGAAAATGGTTTATGTTAGAATAATTGGCCCATCTGGAAAAGTACTAACCCTTAGCGAAGACAAGGCAAATATGTTTGAGTTTGATGGCATAAGAGGATTGTATTCCGTTAAGAAAGAGATAAACTATGAGAACAAGGAGATTGATGTTTGTTTGTATTGGGATGTTAAAACAGAAGTTACCTCTGGTAAATACATTGTTTATGCTTATGCAGACAATCACGAAGTAGGGATTACAGAGTTTATTCTGGATTAAGAAGTGAATTTAATTATCGTCGCTCCAAAATTCAAGATGCTAAAGTTTTTTTTGGCATTTCTTGTTCTATTTACCTGCGTAAATTCTTTTGCTCAAAAGGCAAAAAAGCTGAAACGGAAGGAGCTAAAGCTAATCGAGGAAAAATTGCCCAATGAGCCATTTGAAGTTTTGACAATTGAGAATAAAAAAGACTCAATATTCCTGAGAAAGCAGGCGAAAAAAGTCAATTTGGATAAGAATAAAAATGAGGCGATTTACTTTTCAAAGCGATTGTTAAAGACGGTTCAAGACCCAAAAAATATGGGTGTAGGAATTGCTGCTCCTCAAGTAGGTTTGCAAAGGCAAATAATACTGGTTCAGCGATTTGATAAGGCAAATGAGCCTTTCGAGATTTATATAAACCCGATTATTAAAAGTTGCTCTGATGAGCAGAAATTAGGTAAAGAAGGCTGTCTTTCGATACCGAATTATACTGCTGAAGTATTTCGACCAATTAAAATTATGCTGGAATATGTAGATTTAGATGGGAAAAAGCACATTGAGGAAATCTCGGGATTTACATCAGTAATTTTTCAACATGAAATAGATCATTTGAACGGTATTCTATTTACTGATCACCTCCGGTCAGAGTAACACTAAAGTTTTAAATACTTCGAAATTTGATTTACATAGCCTTTAAAGGCTTGTTCTCCCTTCTTACTGATGCTACAGGTAGTCAAAGGCATGTTTTTCTTAAACGACTTTGTAACTACAATGTAATCAGCATCTTTAAGCTTCGATAATTGAACACTTAGGTTTCCTTTAGAAGCTGCCGTTTTTTCCAATAAGTAGCCAAATTCGGCTGATTCGACCGAGACAAGGAGACTCATTATGGAAAGCCTTAATTCATTGTGTAGAAGGGGGTCAAGTTTTTTATCCACTTATTATGTACAATTGGTATTTTATTTATTTGAAAACCTCAGGAGGTAACCTGGAATTAAATAAGCCACTATTATAGCACCTGCGATACACAATAATTGATTTAGAAAACTTAGCGTAAAAGAAAGTGCTGCAATGGCCCGGCATATTGTAGCGCCAATTATTAATGGCCTGAACTGTATAATGCCCCCCATAATAAAAGTTCCTAGTCCGTATAAACCGATAATCAAAGGATAAGTCTTGTTAAAACCTATAACTGGCATAAAGACAAGTAAAATTAGGAGGTAAACTCCAAAGCCACCCCATAGGTAGCCCAGAATTCGGTCAATATGAGTTTTTACTTTTACCTTTTTAGCAGCTTTAAAACCAACAATTCCAGCGATAACTCCAGCTATTGGCATAAGGGTCCAAGCTATATAAGGATGTTGGTAGTGAACTATGGTAAGTAAAATATAATGCGCGATAGAAGCAATCAAAGTTGCCCAACCCCAAATCAAAAAGTGGATACTATCTTCTTTTATGTTTTGATGTGTTTGGTTAATTGCTCGGTGGATAACCGACAGACTTTCTTCGGGAGTAAAATTATTGTTCATCGTTTTTTTCTTTTTTATTCTTGAAGTAAAACTCGATAAAGAATCCCACTCCAGTGCCAATCAATAGAAAGGGGAGCATGTTATCAAATAAAAAACCCACACCCATTCCTAATATAGACCCTCCCGCAATTGCTCTTCCACTTTCTAATTTCATGATTATAATTTTGACAAATATAAACTAGTTTATAAAATAAACCACATTTATAAAAAAATTATTTTTGAGCCAATTCGGCAGCCGCTTTTTCCTCAAAAGGAATTACATCCAATTGCAGTTTAAGGGTATCCATTGTAGTCTTAAATTGTGGCAGGAGCTCTTTTTTCACTGGAAGCGAAGCAGGGAGTTTTTGAGTTCGGTGATTGACTTGTTTGCCGTTTTTCCAGAACCTAAAACATACGTGGGGGCCAGTTGCCAGACCAGTAGAGCCAACATAACCAATTACATCGCCTTGCCTTACATATTTCCCAGATCGCACACCATTTGCGAATTTTGACATATGTAAATACTGAGTAGTATAAGTCCCGTTGTGTTTTATCTTCACATAATTTCCATTAAACTTTTTATAACGTGCTTCTATTACTTTACCATCCCCAACAGCCAAGATAGGAGTTCCCTTTGGAGCGGCGTAGTCGGTTCCAAGATGCGCCTTCCAGCGTTTTTGTACCGGATGGTATCTTCTCATAGTAAAGCTTGAGCTAATGCGACCAAATTTAAGGGGAGACTTTAAAAACGCCTTTCTTAGGCTTTTGGCCTGCTCATCAAAATAGTCTACAACATTATTCTGTTCAAACGGGAATGCGTAAAAATTTTCGTTGTGATGTTCAAATAGACAAGCTTCAATAGTACCAATTCCTACACGGGTATCACCCACCCATTTTTCGGAGAAAATTACTTTGAAACGGTCGCCTTTTTGAATTCTATAAAAGTCAATACTCCAAGCATAAATTTCACTCATTTCCATTGCTAGTCCTGCGCTACAATTAATGTCAATGAGCGTTTGATAAAGTGATGAATTAATTACACCAGCAACTTCCCTGCGTATTTCAGTAACTTCTTTTTGAGCAATAGTCACGTTCATGCTGTCTCGCAAATCAAAGACTACATAGTCAATCGCATTTGCTTCGTAAATGAAATATTCTGCTTTTTCAGTGCTATCTTTTTTACAAAGAACCGTATAGTTTTTCCCGCTTCTCAATTTACGGACATCGTAAATATCTTTTGACCTTTTGACCAAACGATCAATTTCTGGCCAAGGAATGTGGTTGAGGAGTAGAATATGCGAAAGCATTTGATTCTTCTTGATTTTGCCTTCTTTTACAATAAATGAATCTAGGTTTAAGCCATAAGCCATGTTTACTTTTACTTCAGGGAGGGTGTCTTTAGGAATTGAAACATCGGCTAGATTCTCGTCTCCACTGCAAGCTCCAAACAGGAACACAAGCGAACAAAAAATCAGTAGAAAATTTAGACCTCTTAGCATAGCCTCAAAAATGTTGTTTAATTACCAGGGAATTTCAGGTTGGTCGGCTTATTGTAAACAGAAATCTGTTTATTTTAGATGTATGCAAAAATCATTGTACTCAACCTCAATTCTAATTTTGATGTTGGCCGTTTGCAGTAAGGCTCAAACTTCGACATTAAACTACACTATAGGTGCAGGTTTTTTTGATCTAGGGACCTATGAATTGTCAAAACAAGTACAAGGAGATTCAACTATTTACAGCGGGAAAAGTGAAGTATCCGTTTCCTATTTATTAAGTCGCCATGAGGTTATATTTATCACTAAATCAGAATTTTATAAAGATACATTGATGACATCCCATGTGGAAGTTTTCGTAAATGGTAAGCTTCGAGAATCTAACCACACTCAATTCGAAGGAACTAACTACAGTATTTACAGGGTAGATGAGGATAAGAACATCAGAGATGAAATACTAAATATTCCGGCAATTTTTGTTACCTCTTCCATGTTGTTTTTTGTTGAGCCAGAAGATCCCGTGCGGTTTGCGCACAATTACGCTGAATTGTACGGCTATTTTAATAAATTGGAGCGGTCAGATAAAAATTCTTACGATATAATTGATAAGAAAACCGGCAGAAAAACTACCTATAATTACAAAAAAGGAGTTGTGGAGTCGACTGAAATTGATTATCCAATAATGACATTTGGACACACTAGAGTTGATAACTAGAAATACATTTCTAAGAAACTATCTGGAAATTCCGCACCAGAAATAAAGAGTCCAGCAGCAAGCATTTTATGTTTTAACCCAGCGTTGGACATAGCCATAGGAAAGGCGCTAACCGACAGCAAACCAAGCAGAGGTACAACTAAAATAAGGGGAAAAAGTGTCGCGACACCATCAAGAAACATACTCACAAAAAACAAAAGGATTATAGACACAAAGGAGACAAAAAAGGTGTTGGTCATATTGTCCACAGTAACTCTTTTCGAAAGCGCCCAAGCGGCTAAAGCCGTTAGCAATAATAAACCACTCACAATTATTTCTCCTGTATATTCGCCCAGATCAGCATGAATGAGTTTGCTTTCGAGTTGACTAGGCAGCACGTTTATCAGAAACGCTACTGCAAGGCCAAACAGAAATGCTGTTATCCAAATTTTGAATGGCTTTAAACCAACTGCAGTCAAACTTTGACTACTTGTGGATTGCTGCTCAGTGGCGCTCCAAGTTTTATAAGCATTAGAGAACCACAATCCTGAAGCTAGTACTATTGCCCCTCCAAAAAGGAAGGTAAAAGGTGCTCCAAAAAGCTCAACTAAACCAACTATAGCAGGCTCCAAGGAGTAAATAAGATCACTTACCAATACATACACTCCCATTACAACGGTAAATTGAGCTACAGGCACAAATTTTTCTAGCATGGCAAGGGCAGGTGCATAAAATACATTCATTGAAATCAGCCAAATCACAATCATAATAGGCAAATAGTCGCTTAAATTGAAAAGTGGACTTTCCCCAATTGAACTTGCAACCAACATAAATACCAATGCGGTAAAGCTTACGCCAGCAGTTACTAATAGCACTCTTCGATCGCCTGGTTTAAAAAAACGATCGGCAAGAAAACCCGCTAGAGGTGGTATTATTAGAAGAATTATAAGCTTGGCTTTTTGTAAAAAACCTTCGTAATGTTCGTAATTAAACTGCTCAAGTAATTGAGGTTGATAATTGTGATAAGCAATCTACGAAATTATTATTGCAGCATTTAACGCAATAAGGCTCCAAATTTGTTTCCAATGAATGGTTTGATTCATTTGTTCTAATTTGACATCAAAGTAAGGCAATAAAAAAAGGCGAGTAGAAATACTCGCCTTAATTTTTCTCTTTTCGATTAATAGTTAGAACCAACTGCTTTTTTTCTTTTCAACCTTTGCAATGGGAGCAACTAAGTTACTGTAGCCGCTTATTTCCATTTTTACACTTCCAACTAAAATTTTACTCTGTAACAAGATTGGAATTTTATTAGCATCATCAGTTACCCATACGTTCATGTCCTCTTCACTTTTGAATACTCGACCTTCTTGCACTACAGGAACGAATTTGTGACATCTGAATGTACCCATGCTAACTTTTACTTCTTCAATTCCTTTATATTTCACATAAAAAGGCCACATTTCATAATCCATAAAAGCATTGATTCTAAAGATTTGACCTTTTTTGGCATTACTGAAATCAAGAGCACGCAGATAATAAAAGCTACTTAACATATCTTGAACATCGCTCGGAGTTTTTATGATTCCTTTTGAAGCAGTATTCACTTCTCCTTTTTCTGGAACAAAGTGATAATCTCTGTTTATGATATATCCACCTTCATTTACTCGACGTTTGAATTTTCTGGGAGCAAGAGTGCTTTCATCCATGTAAGTTTCATACACGTCTCTTACTTTGTAGAACCACTCAAAAACATTTAGTGTTTTTCCTTCTCCTACAGCATGAAAAACTGGATTACCGTCTATAGCAGTATCTTGCTTTACGATTGTTAAGTCTGCAGTACCCGCATCTAACCAACCATAATGTGCTCGGTAAGATATTTTTTCACCTTCTTTAAACGGTTTTACTTTAGATAACTTTTGATGCTCGAAGCTTTCTGGTTTTTCTTCTAACACTATTCTCTTATCAAAAGCAAATAGCGCTAATACTGCTAATCCTATTAATGGTTTTTTAAGTGTTTTCATAACTGTAATTATTTTATTCGAGTATAACTAATCTAATACTGTGCCAAACATACAAAGTAGCCGTCTTAGCGGTCTTTAACGTATCACTTTTATTGAAGTTTTTAATTTTATTATCTTTGTACTGTGAATTTAGATAGACTAAAAAGAAGAAATACTAAGTTAAGTCTCCTTCAAAGGCATTCCGCCGATGTCTATTTCATGAAATTTCACACCTGTATCTGACCTAACGAATAGTTAGTACAGGATTAGTTTTCCCTCTTTTTTACACCTTAAATTTTAATTGCTATGAAACGGTTTATACCCTTGTTTTTTATTGTCCTATCAACATCATTCTTAAACGCACAAGTTGTCAACTCTGACTTTCAGAAGTTATTCGACTTGTACATAATGGATAAGAACGAGGAGTGCTATTTCCAATCGCTAAAACGAATGGAAAAAGATAAGTTCAGAACTAGTCCTGAGGTGTACGTTTTTGCTATGCGGTCATCAATTAAATTGCTCGATGATAGAGAGTTTATGGAAAATAACCCCCGCTTGCTTAAAGATGCTTTAAAGTATGGTTATAAGTACGTGAAGTATAAAAATAAACAAGAAAATCCGGGAGACTTTGACCTTTATTATTCAGTAGCTGTTGAGAAAATGAGATTTATTGGCTTGGATGAGGCTGAGTATTACTACCACGAAAGTAAGTATAGAAAGGCGGCTTATTATGCGAAAAAAGTATACAAGTTAGCTCCTGAAGATCCACGAGTTCAATTGATTTTAGGTTTAGCCCAACTTACAAGAAGAAATACCAGAGAAGGTAAGGCTAGCGTAGAAGAAGGGCTAAAAAACTTGGCTAACGAGCCTAGTGATAAAGATGAAAATTTGCTTAAAAAAGAACAAGACATTATCTACTTTTTAGCAAGAGCTGCTTCAATAGAGTTAGTTGGTATGAGTAAGCAGCAGCTTGCAACTGAAATAATAGAAACTTTGAGCCCCGTGTTAACCGATAAGCAAAAGGAAACTTTAGCTGCGGAGTTTCAGAGTCAAGTAAGTGAGGGCTAAACTAAACGTAGCTTCTTTCTACTCGTGAAGAAATTGATGTTTGTATTTCGTAGCTGATTGTACCAAGCGTTTCAGCCATATTCTCTATGTCCTTTGCAGTGTTCAAAATAATAAGTTCCTGGCCTACTTCTAGTTCGACTGTGGTTGCATCTACCATGCACAAATCCATACAGATATCTCCAACAATTGGTAACGCATGATTACCTGATTTTAAATGCCATTTTCCGTTAGACAACCTGCGGTTAAGGCCATCAGCGTAACCTACAAATACTGTAGCAATTTTACTCCGTTTAGGTGCTATCCAACTTCTATTATAACTTACAGATTCACCTTTCTCTACCCATTGAATATGAGCGACTTTGGTTTTCCAAGCAAACACATTATGGAGTGCACTTTTTTCGACAGAATGACCATAGAGTCCAATACCAAGCCTATGCAGTGCATTCATGTCACTATTAAAACGCTCTAACCCACCCGAGTTGTTTAAATGTGTTTTGGGCTGATAATCAAGATGAGCAGTTAACTCAGAAAACATAGTGTTAAATTCCTCAGCTTGCTCCATAGTAAATGCATCAAATTTAGCGCTACCAGAGCCACTATAATGCGAAAAAACAGTTTCGATTTTAATGCAATTGGTGGCACGCAATAACTGAATTAATGCATTTATTTCGTTTGAAAGAAATCCTTCTCGATGCATACCCGTATCAAAATTTAAGTGGACGGGATAGTTTGTTATTGAACCCAATTGGCGAATACAACTTTTTAGGTTTGAGGGGCTAGTAATTACGGGCTGCAGTTTGTTCGACAATACTTCTTTAAAGCGATCGGCATCTGGACTAAGAATAATAATTGGTTTTTTTATTTGAGCCTTTCTAAGTTCTATTCCTTCGTCTATGCTGGCCACTGCATAATACTCAACTCTTTCTTCATTTTCAAAAAGTCGAGCAACAGGTATTGCTCCTGCGCCATAAGAATTGGCTTTTAGCACGAGAATTAGATTTGATGATTTGTGTATTAAACCCTTAAAATGATCTAGGTTCTGTAAAAGTGCAGCTTCACTAATTTCTACAATTGAATCCCTAAATCCAGCCATCTATTTTTCACTTTTGGCTTTTTCTTCTGCAGCTAAAGCTTCAAAGTAAGCTTCACGTGAGAGTGGCTGATAGTTTTCAGTAGCGCCCAATTCCACTAGGCCATCATTATTTGTGAGGCGATGCGAATAATTAGCCAATTTTCCAGTTTTTACACAGATTGCATGCACCTTGGTAACGTACTCGGCAATCGCCATAAGATGTGGCATAGGTCCAAATGGTTGCCCTTTAAAGTCCATGTCTAAGCCAGCGACAATGACACGGATTCCCGAATTGGCTAATTGATTACATACATTGGGTAGGTTGTCGTCAAAGAATTGCGCCTCATCAATACCAACAACTTCTACATTGTCTGCAAGCAGCAGAATATTGTTTGAACTTGGAACAGGAGTACTTTGAATTGCATTAGAATCGTGAGAAACCACTTCTTCTTCAGAATAGCGTGTGTCTAATTGCGGTTTAAATATTTCTACTCGCTGTTTAGCAAATTGAGCGCGACGCATTCTTCGAATCAATTCTTCCGTTTTACCCGAAAACATTGATCCACAAATTACTTCTATCCAACCTACTCGGTGCCCTTTTTCTATTTTATTCTCTAAAAACATAGTGTTGGCGCAAAGCTAATCAACTATAAAAATTCCTTGCCTTTTTTGGTGGTATAAAGCTATAACTATCATCAGAATTAAAATAAATTTGTTGTTCGGAGCGTTTAAAAAACTATGCAACAAAAAATCGAAGAACTAAAACAGCAAATTCAATCCTTAAAAAAGGAGTTATTGGACTTGCCAAGTGTTGAGCTTAAAAGCGAGATCGACGATGTTCAAGCATATATTCGAATTAGCACAGAACTGCTAAAAGCTGTTGCCGCTTTCCAAGTTTTGCAAAATATTGAAGTTGATATTTCTGAAGAGACACTGGAACAACCACAGGCTGAAGTTGAGGAAGTAATTGAAGAACAACCAGAAATAGGAACTCTTGAAAGTGTTATTACTGAAGAGCCAGCACAAGTTTTTGTTGAGCCAGAACCTACCAAAGAGATTCAAGAGCCCAATGCTCGTGCCGAGCAAGCTTCAGGAATTGAAGTAGCAGAAATGTTAGCGAATAACGCTATAGATGATTTGCGCAGTGCATTTGGTTTAAACGAACGTTTTTATTTTACCAATGAATTGTTTGGTGGTGACGGTCAAGCATTTGTTGGTGCAATCAATGAATTCAATAACCTTTCGTCTTTTAAAGATGCAGAGCGACTTATTGTAGCGAAATTTATTCCTCAATTTGGCTGGAAAGAGGACAATGAAATTGCAGAAGAATTTATTACAGTTATCAAAAGACGTTATAGCTAGCCTTATCGATTTTTCTCAAGTATTTCCTGTGCTGAAAAAATTAATGCTCAAATAATATATCCAAAGTTCTCCTGATTTATTATTCTATCAATTTAAATAGTTGATTTGTACATTTCATCATTGATATGAGCTCTTTAGATATATTTTAGATTTTAAAATCTATTAATACCTAAACCAGAAACCATGATAAGCACTTCTTTTGCGCAAAGATTTTTAAAGCTGATCACTCTTTTTTCAGTGGCATTGCTAATCAGTAATAACACCTCTGCTTCGGCTATCCGCAGTGCTGGTATCACTTATAAATCTGTAGGAAGTGGTCGATTTTATCTTGAGACATTTGTTATAAGAGATTGTGCAGCTTTACAAAGCAATCCCTGGCCAAATCAGGTAGTACAAGCAATGTGTACATCAAACTCAAGTGTAGGTTGGACGACTCATACAATAAATCATTTAGCATTTGTTGCTCCAACGAATGCAGCGCATTTAGGGCCATATTCTAGAATAGATGCCAATCATGTTGGTTCGGGTTATTATGCAGAAGAAATTACAGCTGCTTGTGATAAGGTACTTAACCCTGCAAAATTCCCTAATTCTCAATGTAGAGGGCGTGGAAATACTGTACAAGGTTTTGTGCGAATTAAATTTTCGGCTATAATAACTTTATCAAGTTGTAATTCGTGGCGACTAGGCTTTTCTCCAGTTTGCTGCAGAAATACAGGTAGCAGTAATACATCTTCTGGAGGTATCTATGTTCAAACATACTTGAATACAAGAGATTACCCCAATAATCGATCTCCGGCTTTTTCAGATGAGAACTTTCCTGATATAAGAGCTTGTAATGGATATAACATGTCCTATGCTGCCGGAGCACATGATTTTGATGGTGATAGCCTTACTTATGAATTAACCTGTGCAATGAAAGACTCATCAAGTTGCATTGCTTATCGAACGGGTTATTCTGCTAGTTTGCCTATTCAAGGAATTAGAATGGATTCCATTACAGGATTAATAACTTATAGGCCAACATCTGCAGGAAAAAGGGTTATAAATTATTGGGTGAAAGAATACGATCGCTGCTCTAAGAAATTGAAGGTAAAAACACTTAGAGACATACATGTTTATGTAGAAACATGTAGTAATAAACTACCCTATGTTTCCAATAAATTTAGTAATCCAACGGGTAATTTTACGCGAAATACCAACGGTGTGATCTCAGTTAAAGAAGGTGAAACCATCTCCTGGAGTGAGATAGTGACAGACTCTAATAATACACCAATGGTTTATCTTAAATCAAATTTGAGAGAGGTTTTACCGGGTGCTACATATACGGTTACAAAAAGTGGGTTAAATGAATACACAGTCCGTTATACATGGACTGCTCGTTTTGGAAAAAGTAATCGCAAATTTTTATCTACCTTTTTTATTGATGATTGGTGCGATATTGTTGGTCACTCAGCTACCATAACGGAATTTAATGTAAGAAAATCTGCCAAGATTACGCGCAGCAATAAACAGTACAACCCTAATCTAGCTACTAATGATTCCGGAAAAATATGCCTTGGAGATACCGTATATTTAGAAGCATTAGGTTCAAATAAATATACTTGGAGAAGTCTTTCAGGAGATTCCTTAAAAACTGGGATTAATTGGTTCGTAGACACCAATGCAGGTAAAGACACAAACAAATATGCAAGACTAATTATATCTCAAAACACCATTATAGAGGTTGTTGCTGCCCAGTCTGTAGATTGCGGGACTACCTTCGGTAGCTCAATAGATACAATTGAATTAGTCGTTGCAGAAAAGTTTGGTTTAACAATAAAGGCCAATAGTGTATTTTGTATTGGAGATTCCTTGATTCTAGAAGCGATAACCGACTCATCGTTTAACTATACTTACAATTGGAATTCATTAGAAACACTTTCTAGGTTAGATACAGTATTTGCTGGAGTAAAACCATCTAAAAAATTCAATGCATCGGTATCTGTTACTAGTGACTCAGGATGTGTTCGAAATGCTGAAGTAGAAGTACTTGCTCATGAGTATATAGTGCGTCCTTATTTTGAGGGTTTGGACGATTCACTATGTCCAAATGGGATTAAACCAATTGAATTAACCTACATAAGAAGTTACGATTGCGGACTTGCCGCAAAAGACCAAAACCCTAAAACAATTGTTACAAACGATACCTCAAGTGCTTCCTCTACTGGTACCAGTCATCATGGTAGTTCAAGTAAATTTTGGCCACATGTATTCCCAACAGGTCAGTCTTGCTCTAGAAATCAGTATTTATTTAATAATACCGAACTTAAAAAAATGAGCATGCCAAATGGAGGTAAAATATCATCTGTTTCTTTTTACGTTGATTCTTTGCCAACTATTGGTGATACTTTGGAGATTGGCATTCGTCTAGGCTGCACAAGTGCAACTAAGTTTAATACAGGCCAGTATTTTAACAATCTCAATAATGCGTATGCTTTAAAGAGGTACACCGTGGTATTGGGTTGGAATAAACTCGTTTTTGATTCAGCATATACGGTCGATAAAGTGAGCAGTTTGGTGATGGAGGTTATTACTCTTGGTAACTCAAGTGGAAGAAGTCCTTCAATTAAATACAAGACGGTGGCTTATCAATCTTCGGTTGCAGGCTATGGAACGTCAACAAATTGTCATGGCACACAGTTTTTATCTTTAGCAAGTAATTCTAGGTTGCCCATATTACGATTTGAAGTCAACAAATTAGCCAATGACTCTTCCTATAAATACAAGTGGTTGCCTAGTAATTTATTTACTGATACTACTAATAAAAAAACTTCGGTTAGTTCTCTTAAAAACACAAACTACCAAATAGAAATTACAGACTCATCAAGTGGTTGTAAATTGCTGGTTGATGTACCTATTTATGTAAAAAACCATCCAACCATAACTATCACAAACGATACGTTTCATTGCAAGGGCGACCAAATAATATTGAATTCTAAATTATCTAAAGCGCATGTTTCTGGAAAATACAACTGGTATCCAGATACGATTATTATGGCCGATACAATTAAAAACCCTGTATATACAGTTGATTCCAATCGAATTATTAAAGTCATTTATTCTGACTCATTAGGCTGTTCATCAGAAGATAGTGTGCTTATTGGAATTCACCCTAGAACTCCAACACCTTTATTAACTCCAAGTTTTCTATGTAAAGAAGATTCAGTTGTTTTATTAAGAAGTGTCTCAGGTACAGGGTTATTTTTTGGCCCAGGAATTAGGCTCAATACTAACCTATTAGATTTAAAAAGTAAACTGATAAAAACAACCTACAATTTTGTGGATAGCATCAACTTGCAATTTATAGACACGGCATCAATTTGCTCAACCGATACTTTTTTCAAGCTTCCAATACTCCCATTATTTGACGTTGTGTTATCGACACCCTCTGCTTATTGTGAAAATTCAGGTAAACAACAAATTCACACGAGGCACACGGGAAAAGGGAGCTGGTCGGGGTCTTATATTTCATCTTCTGGAGAATTTGATGTAAACGCCGCTGGCTTAGGTGTTCATTCTATAAAAGTTGATAGCGTTGGAAAATGTGGAAATTCGGGTTCTTTTAAAATTCTTGTTGGGCCAAATCCAGTGGTAAGTTTTCAAACAAAGGATTATTGTGCAGTACAAGATTGCAATAATGTTTTTGATACACTTTCTGGCACCCCAAGTGGTGGTAGGTGGTTTGGGAATACATGGCTAAGTGGTCAAAATGCTGTTGGTCAAGTCAAAATATGTGACCTATCCCCACAAGTTTATAAAGTCAAATATCAATTCACAGATAGTATCGGATGTATGGATACACTTACAAAAACATTTGAAGTGTTTCCATATCCAGCACTTAGTTTTTCATCTAATGACTATTGTACAGGGCCAGATTGTGATAAGCAAATGGAAACCTTATCTGCAAATATTCCGGGTGGCGAATGGGTTGGTGCAATTTGGAATTCTGGAATAGATAGTACAGGTGTGTTTGATGTCTGTGAGCTGAAGAAAGGAAGTTACCCCATCCAGTATAGATTTATAAGTAATAAAGGTTGTGAAGGCTGGGCTCGTGACACAATAAGCGTTGATACGCATAACATCAAGGTTTCGATGCTACCGAATTATACTTATTGTAAGCAAGGCTCAATTGAACTTATTGCGAATAAAGACACTGCGCTAAATTACCTTTGGAGTGTAGGCGATACAACTAATAAAATTGAAGTATCTGGAGGTAAAACGGGTTTATATTCCGTAACAGTTACTCACCCAGATAAACCACTTTGCTTTGCTACTAAAAGTACAGAAGTAAAGTATGACCTACTGTGTCTTGGGGTTAATGAAATAAAAGAAAGTAAAATTAAGTTGTACCCAAATCCTGCAAACGGAATATTAAATCTTGAATTAGGGGATAAGAACTCACACCCAGTGACGGTACATATTATAGATGCAAATGGCGCATTAATCTCAAGTGAAGAAGTAAATTCCAAAACGGCTGAGTTTAATACCATCAATTTTTCTGAAGGAGTTTACTTCATTGAAATAGTCAATCAACAGCGCTCTACTTACCTCCGTTTTGTGGTAAGGCATTGACACCGTATTTTACTAAAATTTTGTAAAAATGATTTTATAATTTATGGTTGCCTCTCACGACAAACCCAAAATTCTCATTCGCAAACTTCAACCGACTTATTTAAAAAACTCGTTCTAGTTTAGAAAAGCAATAGAGCTGTAAATCAATCTAAGTTTGCAGCAAACTAGAATTTTATGTTAATACTCGTACCTACACCAATTGGAAATTTAGAAGACATGACTTACCGAGCTGTAAGAGTGTTGTCTGAAGTGGATGGGATTTTAGCGGAAGACACGAGACAGACTTCTAAATTGCTTAAACATTACGAAATTTCTAAGCCAGTTTCGGCCTTTCATCAGCACAACGAGCATAAGGCTTTGCATCGCATGATAGAACGTATGCAAGGTGGTGAAACATTGGCGCTAGTAAGTGATGCAGGAACTCCAGGAATATCCGACCCAGGGTTCTTATTAGTGAGAGAGTGTATAAAAAACGATATTAAAATTGAAACCCTCCCGGGAGCAACCGCATTTGTACCCGCATTAGTAAATAGTGGCTTGCCTTGCGATCGATTTGTTTTCGAAGGTTTTTTGCCTCATAAAAAGGGTCGCCAAACCAAACTGAAATTATTAGCTCAAGAAGAAAGAACCATCGTTTTATACGAATCGCCGCACCGCTTGGTAAAAACCTTGGGGCAACTCATCGAGTTTTTTGAAGAGGATAGAACGGTTTGTGTTTCAAGAGAATTGACTAAAGTGTACGAAGAAAATAGAAGAGGAAAATGTTCTGAGGTATTGAAACATTATGAGGAGCATCCTCCAAAAGGAGAAATAGTTTTAATAATAGAAGGTCGGAGTTAATGTGCTGACAATTGTCTAACCATAAATTAATCAAATGAAAAGAATTGTATCGAATTTCACAGGAATGCTAAAGGCAACTTTTGTTGTTTTAGTAATTACTTTTTTTAGCCTTCAAATTTCTGCATCACACATTCCAGGCGCGGGAATCACATATAAATCTTTAGGAAGTGGTAAATATTACATTGAAACATTTATAATACGAGATTGTAACGGTGCTGGTTACTCCACCTATTCTGAAACTGTAGATGCCCATTGTACTTCGAATAGCAGCTCAGGTTGGACCACTCATACCGTTACACATTTAGCCTTCGTTGCACCAAGTCCGATTCCTTTTGGCGGAGCCTATGATGGAATTTCCGTTACTTCGGGTTCAAATCAATTGATTGCGGAAGAAATTTCAAGCGTTTGTGATAGTCTATTGAATCCGAATATATCGCCAAACACGAAATGCAGGGGAAGAACAAATACTGCACAAGGGTATATGAAGTTTCGTTTTTCAGCAATTATTACTCTTTCTGCTTGTAATTGGTGGAGGTTGGGCTTCGAAGCAGTGTGTTGTAGAAACACAGGAAGCAGTAATACAAGATCAGGCGGTATATATGTACACTCATTTGTAAACACCAAGGATTACCCTAACAATTCCGCTCCTGCTTTTAATGATGAATTTAAACCTCATATCGTAGCTTGTGTGGGTCAGGAAATGTCGTTTTCTGGAGGAGGAACTGACTTCGATGGGGATAGTCTGGTTTTTGAATTGACCTGTGGTATGCAAGATTCAACAAGATGTGTTTCTTACAATACAGGTTTTTCTGCTACGGCTCCTATTCCTGGTATTAGAATGGATACCAACACAGGTCTTATCACTTTTACACCTAGAGCTGCTGGTAAAAGAATAATTAATTACTGGGTAAAGGAATACGACAAATGCACCCGGAAGATCAAAGCGAAAACCTTAAGGGATATTCAAGTATACATAGAAGCATGCAACAACAAGATTCCTTCAGTTTCCAATAAGTTCAGCAACTTAAAAGGAAAGGCATTTTTAGATAGCAAAGGAGTAATTAATGTGGTCAATGGCGATAAAATATCATGGGATGAAACCTTTATAGATTCAAATATTACCGACTCTATCCATTTTAGAACCACGCTTTCTGATGCCCTTCCGGGTGCTACATACGAAGTCCTTGCTGGGAGTAATCGATACGTACAAATCGTCCGATATACATGGACTGCAAACATGGGGAAAAACTCAAATAAAATATTTTCAACTTTTTTCAATGATGATTTCTGCCCGTTTCCGGGTTATTCAGCCACAGCTACTGAACTTAAAGTATTAGCGGCAATAAATATTTCACCCAAATCAATAGGAGGAGAAGGGGATAGTCTTTATGCGTGTATTGGTGATACGGTTACTGTTTCTGGTAGCGGTGCAACTCGATTCAACTGGGTGAGCATTAGTGGTGACCCTTTAATACCAGGTGTAAATTGGTTTTTGGATACTAATAAAGGTGTAGATACTGGAGCAACAGCAAAATTGATAGTTACACAAACTACGATATTACAAGGTTCTGCAGCACAAGCTAAAGATGAATGTGGCCGTTTAGTTCCAGGAGTTACTTTAGCAGATACGCTTAGCATTTTTGCTCGAGATAGTTTTTCTGTAGAAAACGTATTGGACACGATACTGTGTTTACCCGATACCAATTACCTGTCAATAAAAACTTCTAAACCATCTGGGAACTACACTTATTTGTGGTCGCCTGCGCAATATTTAAACTACGATACCATTTCAAAACCAAGATTAGTTGGTTTAAGTGGAGATCAGTTGTTTAATGTAAGGGTAACTTCAGATTCGGGATGTACAAGAAATGGAAGCGTTAACGTAACAGCTGCAGCTCCATTGCCTAAAGGTTCATTTGTAACAGAACCAGATTCATTTTTGTGTATTGGAGATACCTTAAGCCTGAAACTCAATATTGGAGACATTGATTATGGAAGCTGCGAGGCGGTCGGTACTCAATGTTTTGGAAACTTAAATAAAGACAGCGTTGGTAAAGTTGATTTTGTTAGTGACACCGTTGCATTGGTTTATCCATTGGTTTATTCTGCAACCCAAAAGAGTGGTAAAATGCAATTTGTATACACCGCCAATTTGCTAAAAAGTTATGGGCTTAAGAAGGGATTATTGACCTCTATAGGTTTCAACCTAGATGCGGTGCCTTTTGCAAGTACAGTCTTTAATGAGTTTACCATTAAAATGACATGTACAAGCAATTCCAATGCAACCAGTTTTTCGAGTGCGAATATGGCCGAGGTCTTTTACCCAAAAAACTATACACCTGTTGTAGGTTGGAATACACACAATTTCGATCGAGATTTTGCATGGGATGGAAATTCGAATATTCTAGTCGAAATATGTTGGATAATGGATACCAAACAAACGAGACATCCGAAAATGAAATTTTATAGTGCCGGTTATGCCTGCTCTAGAACCTACACTCAAACATCCGATAGTACAGCTTGTGCAGAAACGGCATTAGGTACCACAAGCTTTATGTTACCAGTAACCCAATTTGGTACTTGTAGTGGAACCATAAGTTCAAACTATAAGTTCAGTTGGAGTAGCAATACAGCAGGAAGATCAAGTGGTTTTATCTCTGGATTAAATGCAGATTCAGTGCAAATTGCAACTGGAGTAAATACTGCACGCGATTATTTAGTTACAATTTCTGATACCTCGAATGCTTGCTCAGAAACAATTCCTGTAAAGGTTAAATTACGCAGCAGCTACAATACAAAGCCAGATAGTATTGCACCGCTTTGCATAGGAAGCGGTAATGTTCAGTTGAAAGCACCTACTCCAAACAACGTAAGTAAACCAGGTGGAAAATGGTCAGGAGCAGGAATAGTAGATAATAGAAATGGACTTTGGGATAGTAAAAAATCAGGAGTAGGAACCTTCTACGTTGTTTATGAAATAACTGGAAACAATTGTGCATCCAAAGATTCAACTCAAATAACGGTAAGCCCTTCACCTGATGGAAGTATTTTGCCAATTGATTTTATTTGCGGCAAAGAGGGGCTTGTTCCTCAGCATGAAGTAAAAGGAAAAATAGCAGGAGGTACCTTTTTTGGGCCAGAAGTTCAAGCAGTAAATGTAGGAGGCTCAATATCGTACAGAATTGATGGAACAAAATTTAATACTTCAGGTGGAAACACAGATACAGCTGCAATAAGGCATGTAGTGCGACAAGGGCAATGCATTACCGATACTACAATTAAAATTCCTGTATTGCCACATTGGGATACGACTTACTTAGGCGTTTACCATAACGGAATTCCAATTTTTACCGATAAGTTTTGTGCTTCTTCAGGGTCGGATACACTTGCAGTTAGAGGTAAAAACCCTATTTGGAGAATGGTTGATCCAAAGCATAAGAATGCAATTGTAGATTCTGTAAATGGATTATTTAACCCTTCATTGATCAATAACGGAAAGGGTGGAAAAGTTGAAATTGAAGTAGAAAACAATGGTTTTTGTGGAGCTAAGGGTCGCTTTTTTGTGGACTTAAATGTAGCTCCTCAAGTTAGAATTCTTACCGAAGATTTTTGCTTTAAAGTTCCGGGGAATTGCATTGGGTCTAATGTTCCTTCTGCTAAACAGATGGATACCTTATTGGTAAGAGTGGCTAAATATCCTTACACAAAAATTGATGATACTGATACGAGTACTTATGTTGATGTGGTAAATGCTACACCAGTAAATACGGGTTGGTCTGGATTAAAAGGTGGTAATGCAACGCGTTGGAACGGCTATTTCTGGATGAATTTTTCAGATCGTTGTGCACACAGATTTTGCAGTTTACCCCCTAATGGCTATCCAATAAGTTATAGAACTGCAATTTCTTACCGTCCCTGGAAAACCGACAGTATCTGTTACTCGGTTGATTCTACTTCAATTTTCATGGATAACAACTTTAAACTAACACTTACAAAAACAGGTTCGTTGTGTAATGACGGAACAGTAGAATTAGAGGTCAGTGCCAGTGCTACAGGAACCGCTTTTGTGTGGAACGATGGTTCAACAATTACAAAAAAGACAGTAAATAAAGCGGGTGTTTATAAAGTTGCTGCGTTCTATAAGTATTGCGATTCAAAAGATTCTGTTGAGGTTACAAGCTGTGTTGGACTAGAGGAAATCGAATCAACTCTGAATGCTAAATTATTTCCGAATCCAGCAAGAGATAAAGTTAGCTTAAAGGCTGTTGGATTATCCGAAAATGTAAAATTGAACATTATGGCTAGCTCTGGTCAGCTAATTGATGAGTTTAATTTTGAGCAAGTTAATGGTTCTGTGGAAGTGGAAATAGATGTTTCATTTTTACCAAGAGGAGTCTACTTATTTCAAGTAAGCTCACAATCCGAAAACAACATTTATCGTGTGATTATGGAGTAAGAGTTTATGAAAGGGTTGTCTCAGTTTAAGGCAACCTTTTCAATATATCGGAGTCTGAGTAGTTGAACGAATCATTAAACTGGCTAAAATTGTTAAAACTTTAACTAACATTTCAAAGAATCTTACCATGAAATCAAGCATCTTAATTCTCAAATCTTTTCTAATTGTTTCAATCCTTTTTTTAATTAGCCTTAGTTCATTTGGTTCCCATTTGGCAGGAGGAGAAATGAGATACGATTATGTAGGACCTGACCCACAAACATCGGGTAACTATTTATACAAGATCAGGGTTTTAGCTTATCGATACTGCGGTAGCGGTAATACGGCAACATACGGTTGTCCAGTCAACCAACCAGAAGAAGTTTATTTGGAATGCGGCACCACTGGGGCAAAAATTGGTCCTGTTCGATTAAGTGCTAAAACTTATGTTCCAACGCCTGGAGAGCGTCCCAATCCTAGGGGTGCGAAAGATATTTCTAGTATTTGTTCTAGAAAACAATCGGGTTGTGAAACACGAGGTGGAGTAAATGGTTATGAAGCATTTTTTTGGGAAGGAAATATTAGCGTTCCTCGCTGTGGCAACTGGAGAGTAACCTATAAAAGTTGTACCTGTTGTCGAAATGGAGTTGGAAATTTTACAGGTCTGGGAAATACTGGATTAGAGTTATTTATTAATACCAATTGGTCGCCGGGAGGCAGCTCAGGTGCGCCACCAGCCAATAGTGGCCCAGTTTATTACCATGAAGATCAACCTTTTCCTAGTGTCTGTGTAGGTCAAAAAGTAAGCTTTGCAGCTGGGGCATACGATAAAGATGGCGATAGTTTGTTTTACGAAATGACTTGCCCATGGGCGACAAGTGGTGTAGGAGGCAGACCGGTTTTAACCCCAATGATTGTTCGAGGAACAGGTATTTCTTGTGCTTCTCCTATTCCCGGGTTTGTTTTGGACTCCCTAACAGGATTTATGACTTTTACTCCAACTACAACGGGTTCTTATATCGCCGCATATTATGTATATGAATATGAAGCTTGTACAGGAATTATAAAAGGAAAAACGTACCGTGAGGTCCAATTTCAGGTGGCTACTTGCAGTAACAAACCTCCTTTAGCTAATAGAAGGATAGGTAACCTTACTGGGAATGCTTTTATCAATAACAAAGATGAAATTGAAGTTTGTGAAGGGCAATTAATCTCTTGGGACGATACACTTTCTGATCCAGATTTGAATGATACATTGTATTTGACTAGCAACGTAAGTACAATTCTTCCCGGTGTAAGCATGAATGTAATAAGTACAGGAAAAAAGAATAGCTCAATAGCCCGTTTTACATGGCGAGCTAAGGCTGGAAGTCAATTAAGAAAACAATATTTTTTGCGATTGTCAGACGATAAATGCGACATTCCTGGAATTGCTGATCATTTGTTTAAAGTGAAAGTGAATATAGGTGTTTCGGCAGGGCCAGATCTAAACGTTTGTCTTGGAGATACCGCTAAAATTAGAATTGCTGTTGGATACAATTATCGTTGGGTTAGCATTTCTGGCGATCCAATAGTTGCCGGGGTAAATTGGTTTTCTCAAAACACTTCTAACAATGCGATAAATTTCGTTCCAACTAAAACTACCTATGTTGAGGTTACAGGTTCCATTAAACCAGGCTTTTGCGGTGCCTCCTCTGCGTGTAATTTTAAAGATACATTAGTAATTCGAAGTGCTCAAAACTTTACAGCACAAATAACGTCCGATACATTGGTTTGTAATGGTTCAGCCGTGACATTAAATGCGAAGTTTTCTCAAGCATCATTAAAGTATACCCATTCTTGGTCTCCAAGTAATTTATTTGTAGACCCATCAAAGCAAAACCCAACTTTATTGCCATTGAAAGATGATGCGGTTGTATATTTTAAGGCTACATCGGATTCTGGCTGCATTCGATATGATTCTGTGCAAGTTTCAGTGACAAATCCTTTTCCACATGATTTGTTTGCTACCGCATCTGATACAGTTATTTGCTTGTACGATACTATAGACTTAGGTGTTGATTATGGCAAAGTGAACTATGGTGCGTGCGGTGAAAAAAACAAAAATTGTCTAGGTAGTAATGCAAGAAAAGTATTGGGAAATGGTGCGTTTCGAAATGTAAGCGGACAAAACAATATCCCAGCTATCTATAAAAGTACTAACCGTACTGTAAAAACACAAATTTTATACAAAGCAGCTGATTTAAAGTCTAGAGGTATTAGTGCAGGCCCAATTTCGTCTTTAGCATTTGAAATTGCTCAGCTAGGTTCTCAAGGCGCAAATCCTTTTGTTGGTTTTACGATTAAAATGGGATGTACAAATGATGTTCAACTCAGTTCGGTATTTGTTCAACAGTTAAAAACAGTATTCACACCAAAACAAATAATACCAGTATTGGGTTGGAACAGACATGTATTTGAAGATGAATATAATTGGGATGGAATATCAAATTTGATTGTTGAAATTTGCTGGGATAATGGTGCAAACCTTTATGCAGCTGATCATCTAATGACCTTTGATGCGGTTTCATACCTTGCATCTAATCATTTTTATTCGTCTACTTCAAATGGCGCGTGTTCTGTGGCGCAAGGTATTGGATCACCAATGTCAATTGTGCCAAAAACCGAATTTGGCGTTTGTGAAGGTGTAAACGATGCGAATTTTACTTTTCAGTGGTCTCCAATACCGAGAACTTCTAACCCAGGGTTTATGTCTTCGAATAGAGTTAAAGATGTTAGAGTATCTGCTAATTTGACGACAGCGAAACAATATCAACTTCTGGTTACCGATACTTCTGGTGTTTGTTCTAAAACAGTTACACGAAATATCAGTGTGGTATCTAAATACAATACCAAACCCGATTCTTTGCCGCTGCAATGTGTAAAAGGAGGAATTATACAGCTTACTGCACCAACTCCGCATACAGCTTCCAATCCTGGTGGAAAATGGACAGGACTAGGGATTATCAACGATTCTTTAGGTTATTGGGATCCAGCTGTATCAGGGGCAGGTAGATTTCCTGTGACCTACGGGGTTACTGGAGATGCTTGTGCAAGTTCAGGATTCACTATTATCAATATTGCAGATTTACCTGACCCCTCTTTATTAGGGCCAATAAAAGCTTGCTCAATGTATGGAAATAAGTTGGGTCATGAGTTGATTCCAAAAGTGCCAGGTGGCTACTTCAGTGGAACTGGAGTAGACTCAGTTTCTGGCGTTCCAACTAAATATTACGTTGATGGAACTAAGTTCAACCCTACTTCTTTGGTGCTTGATACTGCTTTTGTTCGTTACAAAGTATTTAAAGGATGTTGGAACGATACTATTATAAAAATTCCAGTTGTAGCTCCATGGGATTCCACTTTCACGGGTGTTTTGAGTAATGGAACTCCAATTTTCACAAAAGAGTTTTGTTCAACTGCTAGTCCAGATACTCTTAGCGTAGCTGGAATAAATCCAGTTTGGAAAATTACAGGTTCTGTTCAAAATCGAGCAGCCATCACAGATTCAGTTCTAGGTATTTTCGACCCTAAGTTGATAAACAATGGAGCAGGTGGTCAAGTAAATATTCAAGTTGAAAACAAAGGATTCTGCGGTACAAAAGGAATTTATAGGTTAAATGTAAATATGCCTCCAGAGGTAAAAATACTTGCAGAAAACTTTTGTTTTATTGAACCTGGAGATTGTATCGCTTCCAAAATCCCTGCTTCGGAAAGAAAAACACTTATTAAAGTTCGAGTTGCCAAATACCCAAATCGTTTAATCGATGATAACGACCCGTCTACCTATGTAGATGTAATTACGGCTGATAAAGCTCAAACAGGATGGCCAAACCTAATCGAGTCAGATAAAGTTACAAAATGGGATGGTAGACCATGGATGATATTTCCATACAAGTTTGAATACCCATTTTGTCAATTGCCTAAAGGAAGACATTCTATTCAATATCAATTAGCGGTTAAGCATAGAAATAATTTCGCCGATAGCGATAGTTTGTGCTATTCAACTATAGATACTGCAATCCATATTTCAGATGAAATTGATGTGAACTTGACAGCTGATGGAGACCTATGTACTAAAACCAGTGTAATCATGAAAACAGGTGTAACTGGCTCCAAATACAGTTACAAATGGAGTGATGGAAGTAAAAATAATAGCCTTACTGCTTCTGCTGCGGGCACATATACAGTTACTGTTACTTCGCCAACTTGCGTAAGCGAAGACTCCATTACATTGTCTTATTGTATTAGCTTGGAAGAGTTAAAAACACCATTTAGCGCAAGCTTATATCCAAACCCTGCTTGCGATATTATTCGGTTAGAAATAAATGAAATGGAAGAGCAAATCATGCTTTCGATTTTCAGTCTGAATGGTCAATTGGTGGATGAATTCAACTTTGAAGCAATCAACGGAAAACTTGAGGCAGAAATAAACGTTTCACAACTTCCAGCCGGCGTGTATTCTTTTAGAGTTGGTAATGCAAACGAAACCAATACGTATAGAGTGGTGATTGAGTAATAATCGTAAAAACGAAGTTTCAAAAAGGGCGGTTAATTTCTTTAACCGCCCTTTTTATTTTTAGCCTAATGCTCCATTAAATTTGTAGCAAAACAAGTACTTGTCTTTACTCGATACGTCTATAGAATTTTTGAAAGGAGTTGGCCCAAAACGTGCCGAATTGCTAAACAAGGAATTGGGTATTTTCAACTATCGTGGTTTATTGGAATATTACCCATTTCGATATGTAGATAAAACGCAATACCATAAGTGTAACGCAATTATTCCCGAAGATGCCCTCATTCAAGTAAAAGGAAAACTGGGTAAGGTTCAAATTTCTGGAAGGCCTCCAAAACAACGCATGGTTGCGGAGTTTATTGACGATTCAGGGTCAATTGATTTGGTTTGGTTCAAAGGCATTCGATTTATTAAACCAACTTTAAAACCAGATACCGAATACGTGGCATTTGGTCGACCCAATTTTTTTAATGGAAGAATAAACATTGCCCATGCAGATTTGGCTGAGTTCAATGCCGAGGAGGAAATGTTGAATGCTAAGTTGCAGCCCATTTATTCAACTACTGAAAAGCTGAGCGGCAGGGGTATGAACAGCAAAGGAATTGAGCGCTTGCAAAAAACGTTATTAATCGATGTTTTTAAAGAAATTCAAGAAATATTGCCAGCTGATCAAATCGAAAAATGGAATTTAATATCAAGACGAAAAGCGTTTAAAGAAGTCCATTTTCCCGAAAGCCCAGAATTATTGCAAAAAGCCCGTTGGCGGTTGAAGTATGAAGAGTTTTTCTTTATTCAATTGCAGATATTACGCACGCAAATGGCGAATAAAGCAAAGTTCAAGGGCTTTGTTTTTGATCAAATTGGAGAAAAATTCAATACCTTTTTCAAGCACAATTTACCTTTTGAATTGACTGGCGCACAAAAGCGAGTGCTAAAAGAAATTCGTTTCGATTTACGGTCAGGTACTCAAATGAATCGGCTGCTTCAAGGTGATGTGGGAAGTGGTAAAACCATTGTGGCGCTCATGTCTGCGTTAATGGCAATTGACAATGGGTTTCAGGTGGCATTGCTTGCTCCAACTTCAATCCTATCTTACCAGCATTTCGAGGGTTTGCAAGAGCTTTTGGTTGGCTTACCAGTTCGCATAAAGCTATTGACTGGAAATACTAAAACAAAGGAGCGAAGAGAGCTCTTACGGGATTTAGCGGAAGGAGAATTAGAAATCCTAGTAGGTACTCATGCTTTGTTGGAAGACAGAGTGGTCTTTAAAAATTTGGGACTTGCCATTATTGATGAACAGCATCGTTTTGGTGTAGCTCAACGCTCTAGACTTTGGGCAAAAAGTGCTGAACCAACGAGTCCGCCGCATATGTTGGTAATGACTGCAACACCAATTCCAAGAACCTTGGCAATGACACTATATGGCGATTTGGATGTTTCGGTTATCGATGAATTACCACCTGGAAGAAAAGCCATTAAAACTATTCATAAAACCGATGCTGGTCGATTGGCAGTTTTTGGTTCTATGCGAAAGGAGATTGCAAAAGGCCGACAAGTTTATTTGGTTTATCCGCTAATTAACGAATCAGAACAACTGGATTACAAAGATCTAATGGACGGTTATGAATCCATTGCAAGGGCGTTTCCAAATCCCGAATACCAAGTAGCTATAGTACATGGTAAAATGAAACCCGCCGATAAGGATTATGAAATGGAACGATTTGTATCGGGTCAGGCGCAAATATTAGTCGCGACTACTGTAATAGAGGTTGGTGTAAATGTTCCCAATGCAAGTGTTATGATTATTGAAAGTGCAGAGCGTTTTGGGCTTTCTCAATTGCACCAACTAAGAGGAAGAGTTGGTCGAGGAGCTGAGCAGAGCTATTGTATTCTAATGACAGGCAATAAACTGTCGAATGAAGGTAAAAAGCGCATGGAAATTATGGTGCGTACCAACGATGGTTTTGAAATAGCAGAGGAGGATTTGCGCTTGCGTGGGCCTGGCGATTTAATGGGTACTCAGCAAAGTGGGCTGTTAGATTTAAAAATTGCCGACTTAGCGAAAGACAATCAGATTTTGGTAGCTGCAAGAGAAGAGGCGTTGAAGGTTTTACAAATGGACCCTAACCTAGCCAAACCCGAACACGGTCAAATTAATTTGCAATTCAGACGGTTTTTAAAAGAACGCTCGAATTGGAGTCGGATATCGTAGTAGTCCTTTCCTACTTTTAGTTGATGTTTTTTTGCCCGGCCAATAAAAGGCGAAATGTCGAGGAACGAGACGGAAGGGTTTTCTAAATATATAACACGGAAAATCCTCCACGCCTATCGGAAGGTTACGTGCCGAAGTAATAGAAACTGAGGTAATTGAATTGGTAAATGAAAATACCTTTTTTGTTTTGAGTTGTATTACCAGTAATGAATGCGAAAACAATTCAGTATTTAAAATCGAAAGATCCAATTTTAGAACAGATTATAGGTCGTGTTAAGGTTTTGCCTTCAATAGAACCTAATCCATTATTTCATGATGTAATGGCTTGTATTATCGAACAACAAATCCCTTACAGAAGCACCAAAAAACTGTTTGAAAAGCTATTAAGTAAAGCGGATTTAGTAGTACTAACTCCAGCAAATTATGCTCAATTTGAGCGGTTAGCTTTACAGGATATTAAGTTATCGGGGCGTAAACTAGAAACCATAGTGCGTATTACCCAATTATTTACTGAAGAAGATGCAAAAGGGGCGGATAAAGATGAACTGATAAGGCTAATCTCAACTACAAAGGGTATTGGTAACTGGACATCTGAAATGCTCAGACTGTTTAACTTGATGGAGGCAGATATTTTTCCTGCAGATGATTATCATTTGAAAAATATAATGGTTGAATTATATGAATTAGATCCAGATCAAAAATTAAAAGCTCAAATGAAAGAAGTTGCAGAAAGTTGGAAACCCCATAGATCATTAGGTGTAAGGCTGTTATTCGCATTTCAAGAATACCGGCGTTTGATGAAATAACTTGAGATTAATGGTTGTGAGGATTTGCGCTGTTTTGCATGATCCAGAAATACAGAAACGCAGAATACAAAACCACTTCTATATCTTTGCCTGATGCCTCAAAAAGGAAAAGTCTTATTTATCGATTCAGTTCATCCCATTCTTAAGAATGGTTTAGAGAAAGATGGCTGGCAATGCGATTGGTGTGTTGACGATTCAAAAGATGAAATCAGTTCCAAAATTGGAAATTACGATGGGGTTGTAATTCGGTCGAAATTCCCGATGAATAAGGAAATGATTGACTTGTCAATGAACCTAAAATTCATTGCCCGTTCCGGTGCAGGACTTGAAAATATAGATGTAAAATACGCTGAAAGTAAAGGCATTAAAATCTTCAATTCACCAGAGGGCAATCGAGATGCAGTTGGAGAACAAGCGTTAGGAATGTTGCTGAATTTATTCCAAAAACTAAATCAAGCCGATGCTCAAGTAAGAAAAGGGATTTGGGACAGAGAAGGTAATCGAGGAATTGAACTTAAAGGGAAAACCGTTGGAATTATCGGATTTGGAAATATGGGTAGAGCTTTTGCTCAGCGACTTTCTGGATTTGAGTGCACTGTTGTAGCCTATGACAAATACGTTTCTGGATTTGGAAATGAGCATGTAAAGGAGGTTAGTTTAGAGGAATTGCAAGAGCAATCTGATGTCATTAGTTTTCATACGCCATTGACAGACGAGACGCATTATTATTTCAATTCAAATTTTATTGAAAGTTGCAAAAAGCCGTTTTACCTTATCAATACTGCCAGGGGGAAAATTGTTGAAACAGCCGCTTTAGTGCAGGGACTTGAATCGGGAATGGTAGAAGGAGCTTGCCTAGATGTATTAGAATACGAGAGCAGCTCATTTGAGAGCACTCTAGAAGGAGAGCTTCCAGTGCCGCTGGAATACCTTTTGAAAAGCAACAAAACCCTTCTCACACCCCATGTTGCGGGTTGGACAACAGAGAGCTATGAAAAACTATCGTTTTTTCTTCTTGAGAAAATAAGGGCCAACTTTTAGCCGCGCTTCTTCAATCTAGGGTCATTCCGTAAACGTAAATGAACAGTTTTACTGCAGTTAAACAAAAGAAAAACCGAGATTCCGGATAGAAGGTTCAACTCGATTTCGTTCCTTAATCGTCTCACCTATTCTTCCGGAATGACGACAAGTAAATTAGCGTGAAGATTCACAGAAAATTTATTTCCACTTCACCAAGAATTTTCTAAACTCTTGTTTCATCTCGTTATAGATTCTTGCAAATCCTTCCATATTGTCGCGAATTTTTGCGTGATCCTCAAAATGAACATGATCAACTGCTACGGGATGATCTTTTGCAAACTCAACTAGCTTATGTTCTTTAGTATTGATATCATGTAAAAAGGTATCAATGTTTTGTTTTTGAACGATAAATTGATTTTGAAAATGCTCTACTTCACGCAACATGTCTTTTTCATCTTCATGGAAAAACGTTACTTCTTCTAAGCGTTTTGTAAGAAATTCTAACTCTTGATCGCAAAAGGTTAATTCCTTCTTCCACATTTCGTGTTCGAAATGTAGGTCTCTCATATATATTGCTTTTTCTTTCATGATATTTAGCTTTATGTATCAAATTTAGAGAGCAATTTCCAGCTAGAATATGAATATTGTCAGGTTAGTCCAGTTCATGCTGATACTTGTGCTGAATTTAATTCAGTATTTTCAGCATCTCAAATACAGTTTGTAATTTGTAGATTCTTGTCAGGGTTTAGCCTGTGCATATCGTACCAAGAACGATGTAAGAAGTAAAAAGCTACTTGAGCTTAATCTTTTGGCCAACCTTAATTACAGCGCCTTTTTCCAGTTTGTTTTTTCGTCTGAGGCTGCCCAACTTAACGCCATACATCTGGCTGATTTTCCAAAGATTATCTCCCTTTTTTACCGTGTAGTATTTTTCATCACCATGAAACCAAAGGCGTTTTGGCTGAAGGTAAATAATCGTTCCCGTTGGAATTTTAGTTTTCTTTTTTAAGCCATTGTAACGACATATTTGCCAGCGACCCATATTGTAGCGCTTTGCAAGCGCATCTGGAGTATCTCCGGCTTGGCTTTTTACAAATTTGATGTTGTTTTTAGAAAGTGAAATTTGATTACCACCGCCTATTGAAGCCGAATTAGGCAAGGTTTTATTATCGTTTTTAACAGTGGAATTACCTGAAGACACATCTGGATTTCCTATAGTACCTTTAGAGCTTGCACCTAATGATTTTAGGTCGCCTTTACTCATTTTATCGTATTTGTATAGTTCGTTTTCTTCAATCAAACGAATGAGTAAATCCGGGTATTTAGGGTTGGTAGCATATCCCGCTTTTTTAAGTCCTTTTGCCCAGCCTTTATAATCCGTTTGTTTTAGATCAAATAAGAATGCATATCGGCGGTTACGGTGCAAAAAATCGGAATGGTCAACGTATGACTCATAAACCGTAGCATACACTCTAAAACATTCGTCTTTTGCATCGTCGTCCATGTAGTATTTGCCACCCGTCCAGCTGGAATGACATTTTATTCCAAAATGGTTTCGTGCTTTTTTTGCCAAAGCAGAATTTCCATAATCGCTTTCAAGCATTCCTTGAGCCAGCGTAATACTTGCAGGAACGCCGCTCTTAATCATTTCAGCAACGGCATCTTGGTCAAACTTTTCTTTGTATTGTTTCGGCGTTTGGCGGGTTTGGGCATTGAGTTTAAACACAAAACAGCAGCTAACCGTTAGAATAAGGATGTGTTTAAAAGCGTTCATATTAATACCTGTAGACGAAAATCATACCCAACCAACAAAAATAGAAAGGCGCGTTCTGAGCTGCACTTCAAGCAGTTGGTATTGCGAACAGCGGTCTGTTAAGAGTAAGGTTTAGTAAATTAAGCTAACCCCCATTTTCTTCATCTGCCCAGAAAAGCCATTATTTCCTTGAAGTCCACCGGTATGTAGAGCCACAATTTTAGAGTGTGGCTTAAAGTGGTTTTTACGAATCATATCAAACAATCCGTAGAATAGTTTGGAGGTGTAGATGAGGTCTAGTGGAATTTGAAATTGTCGATAAAATGCATTGGCAAACTCTACTAACTCTGGTGTTATTTTGGCAAATCCACCAAAATGGTAGTCGGTAATAAGATCTAAGTGCTTTAAAGTTTCGCGGGTATCATCGGCATTGTAGGTAGTGTAATTGATGAGGTGCTTAATGTCATCTTTTAGAAATTCACCACCTTTTAATCCTGAGAAAACCATCACTTTTTGATGTTGGGTTGCAGAAAGTAAAAGCCCCGAAGCTGTAGTTCCAGTTCCGGCCGAAGTAGCGAAAAAATTAGGTTGAACATCGAACTCTTTTGCAATTTCCATGCAGCCCATAACCCCATAATAGTTTGCCCCACCTTCAGGTACCAAATGAAAATTTCCGAATTGATTCCGCAAACCAAGTATGAAATCGTCGTCTTTTTTGAGTTTGTATGCTTCTCTGGAAATAAAATGCAACCGCATTCCATCCGCTTGTGCTTTAGTTAAAGTCGCATTAAGGGGCTCTACTTTTTCTCCACGAATAACTCCAATCGATTGTAATCCAGCCGCTTTGCATGCAAAGGCAGTTGCCGCAATGTGATTGGAGAAAGCTCCGCCAAAAGTGAGTAGCTTAGACTTTTTATTGTCTTTGGCTTTTTCGATATTCCACTTCAGTTTTCTCCATTTGTTTCCTGAAATGGCGGGATGGATAAGGTCATCGCGTTTTATCCATAATTCAATCTGCTTTTCGGAAAGCAATTCACTTTCTAATTTTTGAATAGGAGAGGGTAAATTCATTCTGGTAAAGAAAGTAACTTTTTAATTCTTTTACATGGTATTCTGTGCTAGTGTCATTCTGAACTTGTTTCAGAATCTCGTTCATAAAGAGTAGTGCGATGATGAAAATACTGAATTAAATTCAGCACAAGTATCAGCACAAGTATCAGCACAAGTATCAGCACAAGTATCAGCATGACCTGTCACATTAATGGTTGGATTGAAAATATAAAGCCCCTATTTCGAGAAATAGAGGCTTTTACACAGATAAGTTTCTTTTAGTTTATTGGGTAATAAATTTCAGTAACCCATTTAGTTGGATCTTCCTCTGTTCCTGGACCCACCAAATATACTTCCCAAGGAACACCGGTAATTTCAATGTCATTTTCTTTGGCGTAATCTGCAATTGCGTTGTGGGGCTCCTCGCCATTATCGTAGCTTCCTAATAGTATTGTTTTAAGCGCAGCACCTGCGTAGGTTGCTCCACTCAAAATACCATCGGTGCTCGCAGTAGAATTATCGGCTACTGGAATGCCACATTCCATTTTAGCCGTTTTTCCATCCCAAGCATGGTAAATAGTGAACGGTGCGCCATCGGGTTCTATTCCGTTTGAGCTGGTAAAAGCCATTAAAGCGCCCATCATTTTTCCAGTGCTGTTTTCAATTTCTTCTTTAGCAATGCTGTCTATCATTGAATAATAGGGCTTTGCTTCAACGGATACTTTTTCAACAGTGTAGCTTGTCTTCATTGTTTCGGCACGTTTTTCTACCAAAGTCTTTAAGTCTGCAAGTCCACTTTCAAAATCTGGCCCAACTATGCTGTCCATCATTTTTCCAACTGGTCGAGCAAAGAAGGAAAGCTCTCCAGTATCGTACCATCGAACGGTTGTTTGTCCATCAACGCTGGATACATCAAATCCGTTTTTGGAAGTCATTTCCCAAGGCTTCACAAACCAGAGCTCAAAGGTTGCTTTATCAGCCGTTAGTTCATTGAGTGTCATTCCTCCTTCACCAATTTGGTTTTCATCGTCTGGAGGAAGGCTAGTAACCCAGCTCATTTTAGAGCCGATAGCTCCATCTTCGCCTTCGTAAGTGTATTTAGCATCAGGGTCTTTTGCCTTCCAAGGGCTCCAATTATCCCATGCAGAAAAATTTGCCAAGTGTTGCATAACCAATTCTTGCGGTGCCTCAATGGTAACGGTTCTATCAATAGTGTAAGTAGATGGTAACATAGCCAGGTAACCAAGGCCCAGTGCTATAACAAGCACAATTATTCCAATAATAATTTTGAGTACTTTCATGAGTAGAGTTTTTTAATTTGTTGTCTAAAGTAGTTAATTATAGCAAGTTATAATGAAATTGTAGACTGAAACTCAATAAAAGTGAGTAAAATATTTTCCTTAAAGATTTTAACTGAAATTGCTAATAGGATTATTCCAAAAACTCTGCGTAGCACCATAAATCCGCCGGGCCCAATTTTTCGCTCCAAAAAATTGGTTGATTTTAGCACTGCGAATATGATAATGAGGTTGAGGATAATTCCAATTAGAATATTGCTAGGTTCATACACCGCCCGCAATGACAGTATTGTAGTTAGTGTTCCGGCCCCAGCAATTAGCGGAAATGCTAGAGGCACTATAGAGCCTATTCCTTTGGCTGCTTGTTCTGCTTTAAAGAGGGTTATTCCCAATATCATTTCAACAGCAATAAAAAACATAATAATTGCTCCGGCAATGGCAAATGAATGTTGATCGAGCCCAAATAGCTTAAGAATACTTGCTCCCACGTAAAGGAAAACAATCATTAAAATACCCGAAACAATGGTTGCTTTTAAGGACTGAATTTCGCCCTCCTTTTTACGCAAATCAATCACAATTGGAATGGATCCGACAATGTCAATAACTGAAAAAAGAATTAACGTAACCGATAGAATTTCTTGCACGCTCATAGCCCTAAATTTTTTGCAAGATTATGCAGGTTTTTTAGATGTATTGCTACATAAAACCCACAATTTTTAATAAAAAAACTTAAGTATTAAATCGCTGATTTACAAGGCATTGTTAATTTGTAAAAGCGTTCCAACCTTGCGCAGTCAGTTTAATAATGTTTTCGCCTTTACCCACCATATTAAATCCAGTGCTTAATTCTGTTACGTGACCAATAATTGAAACTCCGTCAAGGGCTTTTACGTGCTCAAAGTCGGCTTGTTTTACCGTAAAAAGCAATTCATAATCCTCGCCACCATTCAGGGCTGAAATTGTTGGGTCTAATCCCAATTCTTCTGATGTTGAAACCGTAAGTGGATCGATAGGTAATTTGTCTTCGTAAATGGTCATTCCTTTATCAGAGCTTTTTCCCAAATGCATCAATTCAGAGGCTAAGCCATCGGATATATCAATCATTGAAGTAGGAACAATTCCAGCACTGTCCAACATTCTTCGAAGACCTTTTTTTGCTTCTGGTTTTAGTTGGCGCTCTAGCAAATAGTCTTTTCCAGAAAAATCAGGCTGAATTTTATCGTCTTCTTTAAAAATTGACTTCTCTCTTTCTAATAATTGTAGGCCTACATATGCAGCGCCCAAATCACCAGTAACACAAATAAGGTCGTTTTCTTGAGCGCCAGAACGGGTAGCTAGTTTGTCTTTTTCTACCTCTCCAATTGCGGTAATAGAAATGCAAAAACCAGCAAGAGAGGAGGTAGTATCACCACCAATTATATCAACGCCATAAATTTCGGCAGCAAGCTTTGCGCCTTCATAAAAAGCATCTATTGCTTCAAGAGAAAAACGATTACTTACGGCTATCGAAATGGTAATTTGAGTAGCCTTTCCGTTCATAGCATAAATGTCAGAAAGGTTTACGATCACTGATTTGTACCCCAAATGCTTTAATGGTGCATAACTCAAATCGAAGTGAACACCCTCCATTAGCATATCCGTAGAAACAAGCAAGTATTTATCTCCAGCATCTATAACTGCGGCATCATCACCCACACCAATTTTGGTGGTTGCCTGTTTGTTCTCAAGATCCTTAGTTAAATGGTCTATAAGTCCAAATTCACCTAAATTTTCTAATTCTGTGCGTTCTGAATTTTGTTCAATCATTTCCGTCAAGTTTGCGTTTGCAAAAGTAATAGAAGGAGCAACCTGAAGAGTTCTGCCAAATATTATTTAAAGTATCTTCTATTGAAACGACAAATGGGGTGTACTGTTTTTGATTTAAGTGAACAAAATCTAACTAAAATTTTGATTTACATATATTCGTTAGGGGATATAAACTGCATTAAAGCACTACTTTCTGAAGTAATGCAAGAGCCTAATCAGAACCAGCAAAAAATTCTAGATGAGGTATTTGAACAGTGGAGAAACTATTTAGAGCAAGTTGATGACGTTTGCGTTATAGGGGTTATGATTTAAAGAAACAAAGTAATCAAAAAACGAAGGATTTAGCTGAGCGCTTGATACACTATAAGTGCTAATAAATAGGCGCTTCCAGTAGAAACTACAAACTGAATACTTGGCCATTTCCAACCTCCAGTTTCTTTGCGCATTACCGCCACAGTGCTCAAGCATTGCATAGCCAAAGCGTAAAACACCAACAAAGAAAGTACTACAGCTAGTCCGTATCGAGGATTGCCAGATTCATCTTTATCCGATTGCATTTTTTCAACGATAGAACTGGTGTCATCGCCAGCATCTTCTAGCGCATAAATCGTACTCATGGTGCCAACAAAAACTTCTCTGGCAGCAAATGAAGTAATTAACGAAATTCCAATTTTCCAGTCGTAGCCTAAAGGTCTTATAGCAGGCTCGATAAACTTACCCATTTGGCCAATGAGACTATTTTCTAGCTTAATCTGAGCCAGTTCATTTGGAGTAAACTGAGCTACAAATTCGGGTTCATTGGCTTCAATTTTAGAAAAGGTTTCGTTAAAACCGATATTCGATAATAAATAAAGCACAATTGAAATCAGTAAAATTATTTTACCAGCTTGAAGCACAAAGGATTTGCTCTTTTCGTAAATCGTAATTAGTACGTTTTTGAAACTCGGAACCTTGTAATTCGGCAATTCCATAATGAGTAAGGACCGGCCTTTATTTTTCATAACTGTATTAGCAGCCAACGCGGTTAAAAAAGACATGAATGCTCCAAACAAATAAAGCGCAAACAGCACTAGACCTTGCGTATTGAATATGCCAACAGTGGCTTCTGAAGATACCATTAAAGCAATAAGTGTGGTGTAAACCGGAATTCGTGCCGAACAGGTCATGAATGGAACGACCAGCATGGTAATGAGCTTTTCTCTTGGATGTTTTATGGTTCGTGCAGCCATAATTGCAGGTATTGCACAGGCATATCCCGATATAAGCGGAACAACGCTTCTGCCCGAAAGTCCAAAAGGACGAACAAGTCTATCCATTAGATAAACCACACGAGTCATATAGCCCGATTCTTCAAAGAGGGCGATAAACAGAAACAAAAATGTGATTTGAGGTACAAAAACCAAGACACCGGCAAGTCCCGGTATAATGCCGTCGCTAATAGCATTAGTAAAGAAGTTAGAGGGCAGGTTGTTTTGAAAAACGCTGGATAAAACGCCAAATCCATCTTCTATCCAACCCATAGGGTATGCCGACCAAGTAAAAACTGCTTGGAAAATAAGGATAAGCAGAATCCCGAAGATGATATAACCCCAGAATTTATGCATGAGCAATTGGTCAAGATTTGAGGTTTTGTTATCAGAGTCTTTGGATGAGTTTTTATCCTCAATTTCCTGATTGGATTGCAATGGAAAACTACGATCTATATCTTCTAATCTTGCGCGTAAATCCTTAGTGATTTTTAAAACCAACCCACTACCGGTAGTGGCATTTGCGTCTGTTATCCAAGAAGTAAATGCCGCAATTGTTTCATTTTTTTGACCCAGTTGCGCTTGTTCACCGAAGCTTTTCTCTAACGTTTGCTTTAATTCATTTACACCTTCACCAGAGCTTGCATTTACAGCCCGAAAAGGAATTTTGTATTTAGCTTCTAATTTCGCAATCCAATTATCGACTTCTGCATCGGTTGTTTTTTTGCGGTAGTTAAAAACCCCAATTACAGGAAGACCAAGTTCAATAATTTGTGAAAGCAGCAGTAAATTCTTATGCGGGTTTTGTATGTCGACCATACACAGCGTAAGCGGTGGTTTTTCTTGCTTTTGGAAATCCAATAATGCATTTACTGCGATAACTTCATCTTCGCTACCAGCATACAAACTGTAAATTCCAGGAAGGTCATTTATCTTACTTTGCCTGCTTCCAATTGCAATTGATCCTACTTTCTTGCTAACCGTAATTCCAGGATAGTTTCCTACTTGTTGATTCAATCCAGTCAATCGATTGAACAATGAAGTTTTGCCACAATTGGGGTTTCCTGTTAAAACAACTTCCATGGGCTAGACTATTGAAACTTCAATCATCTGGGCATCTTCACCTCGTATAATGATTTGAGTTTTTTCGTTTCTAAGCGTTAATGGTCCATTAAAGGGAGCTTGACGCAGCACGCTGAATTTGGTTTGTGTATCAAAGCCTAATTCCAATAACTTAATTTCTAGATCAGCATCTAGCACTTGAGTTAAAATGAGGTGTCTGCCAAAAGGCGCTTCGGTTAAAATCATTACAGGTGCAAATGTGCATTGCATTCCTCAATTTAGCAATACCTACGATTGGGTATAACTTATAGACCTTTAATAATTTGCTAAATAAATTTTTTGGGACACCATTTAGACTAGGAAAAGGAAAATTGAGGGCTTGTAATCAATAGATATTTAGTTCCTAAAATTAGAAGGCCAGCAAAAAGAAAATGGAAATTACAGTTACGCTAGCGATTACAACTCCTAGCTTTTTTAAATATACTCTTACTTTTTGTCTTTTGTTTACCATACTTACAGGACAAGATAATAGTTAAATCGTTCATTCTTAATACGTTTTGATTGTGTTTTTGCTAAACAGTTTAAGCCTGCTTTTCTTATAAGAAGGATCTGAAACAAATTTGGCAGTTGAGTGTTCTATAATGCACCAAGCGTGTTAGTTGTATTTAACGTTTTTGTAACAATTATGGCAAGAAATAAGGAAAAGGTTTTCTTTATTCGCGCTCAAAATAAGTACGCATGGATTTTATATTTTCTTCATGGCCTTGGTACGTTTCAGGCCCTCTTATTGGTTTGATGGTTCCAGCCATGTTATACATTGGAAACAAATCTTTTGGCGTGTCTTCAACATTGCGATCAATGTGTTCAATGTGCGTTCCTTTAAATGTAGACTTGTATCGAAAAAATGACTGGAAAAACGACATTTGGAACCTAGTTTTTCTAGCAGGAATACTCATCGGAGGAATCGTAGCAGGAAACTTTATGACTGATGGAAGTCCGATTGTATTGGGTGAAGCGACAGTCGAGCGCCTGTCTAGTATGGGAATAACAGATTTAAGCTCGCTATTGCCTCAAGAGGTTTTTAACTGGGATGATGTTTTTACGCTTCGCTTATTTATAATTGCCATCGTGGGTGGCTTTTTTGTCGGGTTTGGTGCTCGTTATGCAGGAGGCTGCACATCAGGCCATGCTATAATGGGGCTGTCTTTGTTTCAGTTGGCTTCGCTCATTGCTGTCATTGGATTTTTTATTGGAGGTTTGTTTATGACCTATTTTATGCTCCCAACCATTTTATCACTATAGAAAAATGAAGTACGCAAAATTTTTATTACTCGGTATTAGCTTCGGGATTCTTTTGATAAAAGCTGAGGTTGTTTCTTGGTTCCGTATTCAAGAAATGTTTTTGTTCGATTCTTTTCACATGTATGGTGTAATTGGTAGTGCCATTGTTGTGGGTGCTATTTCCATACAAATCATTAAAAAATTCAACCTAAAGTCGATCGATGGAGAGCCAATAGTTTTGAAACCAAAGCCACTTAAGAAAGTTGGAAACCTTGTTGGAGGAATTTGTTTTGGGTTGGGCTGGGCGCTTACGGGTGCTTGTCCAGCTCCATTGTTTGCATTAACGGGTGCGGGTTATTCCATAATGATTTTAGCCATAATTGGAGCAACTATTGGGACGTTTACATACGGCTTAGTCAAAAATAGATTGCCGCATTAAATAAGCTTAGCTCGTTTTAAAGATTCGCTTTTTCAAGAACTGCTCTAAAAAGGAGTATAGGTTGAAAATTAAGAACCCACGTCTCAAGCTGATCTACTTTATTGTTAGCGCTTTGTTATACCGCTTTTCACACATTTCTTGAACGCTAAAAAAAGAGAGAAATGACAACCTTAAATTCTGTCGTCATTTCGCCCTTTTAAAAATTATTGAAAATTTTGAATTAACTCTTCAACTTATTTTAGATCATTGATTATTTCATTTAAATCTGAGCTAGTAATCTGTTTCATAAATATAGAATTTAATGCATTTGGATTTGGTGCATCTTCTAACAAAACAAAATACAGTTTACTATCTGAAATAGTATAAACCAAATGCAATGAGGGCAGCGATGGTATTATTCTGTTGGCAGTTATTCTAGCTTTTCCTCCTGCTTCTGAGTACTGAGCTCCTCCTTGGTAAACAGAATGAACACCTTTCACTATTCCAACAAATCTTGTATTTCTTGGATCTAGTTTAGGAAGATTTGTAACCTCAAACTCACAGGTAACAGTTTGGCCATTATGTAAGTATCGATCAATGTTTATCCAGCCTAAAATCCCAAGTTTTATTTCATAAAGCGATGGGGGTGAAGGTGGTGGGTAATTAAAACGAGAAGTGGTATCCGTTGAATCTACAGGTGTCCATCTTGCGGTGGTATCTGCACTTTGTCCACCAGTAAGAAGTTGCATTCCTGCCGTTGTAGATTGTGCAGGCATTGAAATCGCTAAGGATTTACCTGGCGACACTTTTAAAGGAGCTCCATTGGCTTTGGCATCTATAAAAAACTCGCCACCTGATTCTAAAGGAATTCCATACGATTCCGTATATACTTCAGAAGTAATAATATCCCATTTGCTGTAAATTTCTTTTATACGTACTACAATGTTTCCAACAGCTGCATTTCCTGAGTAGTCGACAAGTGAATTTGGAGAAACTTTTATTATCATACCTTTTGTAGTATTAAAATTTCCACCTACAGATGCATCGAAGCTAAACGTCTCGAATGGTATTGCGTTAGCTTTTCTAAAAGCATCAAGAGATGCAAAAGTCTCTGTTATGACGTTTTCCTTATCGGTTGAGTCTTTTGGATTAATTGGGTCGGTAGGATCAACAGGGTCTATAGGATCATCAGGATCAGTTTTCGTCGGATACAAACAAGTGCCGTTATCTTTTTTTGCTTTCGAATTGTAATTAGTTGCTGTTGAATCAGTACAGCCCTCTTTTTTACAGGAAAGAACTGTGATGGACATTAATACTAATAGGCTCAGGGTAATTTTTCTTATCGACTTCATAGTTATATATTTTTAGGTTACATATAAACGACCTGAGCCAAAATCAATAGTTGGGATTTTATTTTTAGATGATTTAGTTCCTACCTAATAGTAGGTATATTATTAACCTATTTTCTTTTTATTTAGAACTAATCTAAATAACTTTGCAATCATGCGAACTAAGGAGTTTGCCTAATTGTTTTATAATTATGATAAAAGTATCAGCAGAAGCAAAAGAAGAAGTCCTCCGCCTTATGGCAGAAGATAAGATTCCTCAAAATGCCGTAATTCGTGTTGGTGTTGAAGGTGGCGGTTGCAGTGGCCTCACCTACCAAATGGATTTTGAAACCGAATCTAAAGAAGACGATAAAATTTTTGAAGATCAAGGCATTAAGATAGCGGTAAGCAAAAAGAGTTTCTTGTATTTAGCAGGAACTGTTTTGGAATACAGCGGTGGTCTTAACGGTAAAGGTTTTGCTTTTAACAATCCTAACGCTTCGCGTACTTGTGGTTGTGGTGAAAGTTTCTCAATTTAATATTTGTTTAAATGTTCGATTTCGGCGTTATACTCATTAAAAAAACTCATCTCGCAATTACGGGGCTCATTCGTTTTGTCCTTCCCAACGGGGAAGGTGCCGCAGGCGGAAGGGGTTCATTTTATTCAATTTTAAACCGTTACTAAATGGCAGATAAATTAGCACAACAAGACGTAGCGCTTGACGAACACATAAAGTCAGAATACAAATATGGATTTACCACCAATATTGAGTCTGACAATGCCCCAAAAGGATTGAATGCAGATATCATTCGATTTATTTCGGCAAAGAAAAACGAGCCTAAGTGGCTGCTCGATTTTCGATTAAAAGCACTTGAAAAGTTTTTCTCTTTAGAAGAGCCAGATTGGGCCCATGTTGAATACCCTAAACCGAATTTACAAGAGCTTATTTTTTATGCAGCTCCAAAGCCAAAGAAGAAGTTAGATAGCTTAGATGAGGTTGATCCAGAATTGTTGGATACTTTCAAAAAACTAGGAATATCGATCGATGAGCAAAAGCGTCTGACTAACGTAGCTGTTGATATTGTTATGGACTCAGTTTCTGTAGCAACAACATTTAAAGAAACATTGGCTGAAAAGGGAATTATTTTCTGCTCATTTTCTGAGGCAGTTAAGAATCATCCCGATTTGGTGCAACAGTACATGGCCTCTGTAGTTCCAATAAACGATAACTACTATGCTGCTTTGAATTCTGCTGTATTTACAGATGGTTCGTTTTGTTACATTCCTAAAGGCATCAGATGCCCAATGGAATTGTCTACCTATTTCAGAATTAACGAAGCAAATACGGGTCAGTTCGAAAGAACGTTGATCATAGCCGATGAAGATAGTTACGTAAGTTACCTAGAAGGTTGTACAGCTCCAATGCGCGATGAGAATCAGTTGCACGCTGCAGTTGTAGAAATTGTAGCGCACAAAGGTGCTGAGGTTAAATATTCTACCGTTCAGAACTGGTACCCAGGAAATGCTGAAGGTATAGGAGGTGTTTTTAACTTCGTTACCAAGCGTGGGCTTTGCGAAGGTGATCATTCAAAGATTTCTTGGACTCAAGTTGAAACAGGTTCAGCAGTTACTTGGAAATATCCAAGTTGTGTATTGAAAGGTGATTATTCTGTAGGAGAGTTTTATAGTGTTGCTGTAACAAACAATTATCAGCAAGCCGATACGGGAACGAAGATGGTTCACATTGGCAAAAACACAAAGTCTACTATCATTTCTAAAGGAATTTCTGCGGGTAATAGTAACAATTCTTATCGCGGATTAGTGAAGATTAATAAATCGGCAACCAACGCGAGAAATTTCTCTCAATGTGATTCTTTATTACTTGGAGACACTTGCGGAGCGCATACGTTTCCGTACATAGAAACTTCCAATAAGTCTTCTAAAGTAGAACATGAAGCAACAACTTCCAAAATTGGCGAAGACCAAATTTTCTACTGTAATCAAAGAGGAATTGACACAGAAAAAGCAATTGGGCTAATTGTAAACGGATATTGTAAAGATGTGTTGAATCAACTGCCAATGGAGTTTGCAGTTGAAGCGCAAAAATTGTTGGATATCTCGTTAGAAGGCTCAGTAGGCTAATTAATCGGTTCAAAATGGATATTAAAACAGGGACAAAAGTCGATCATGAACGCTACGGAGAAGGAGTAATCACCGAAAGTGCAATTACTGGGTTCACCGTCATTTTTGAACGTTCAGGAAAAATGGATTTCTCTAGACTTTCTGATGAATTCGAAATCATTGAACAGGGTGATGGAGAAGCACCCAGTGCAAATGGTAAATCGGTAGACGAAATAGTTGGTTTACTAAAGAACGTTTTAGAAGAATTCAATGGCATTAGCGAAATCGTTGAATTGGGTGAAAAGTGGGAAGGCGGAACTATGGTGCTTAATCCTGGAAATCCAGACTTACAATCTAAAGAAATACCAATCGAACAGTTTTTTCACAAAATTGTGATGGTCAGAGATCGATTAAGAGTATTAGAACAAAACATAAACAGCCACGACAAATTAACTGATGAAGATAAGGTATAAGGTGCATTTACAGCAGTATATAACCAGAAGCTACGGTAGCCTTACCACATTCAACATATTATTTAAAAACAAAGACGAACAGTTCTCAAGCAAATAAAGCTATGTTATCAATAAAAGACCTTAAAGCAAGCGTAGAAGGAAAAGAAATCCTTAAAGGCTTAAACCTAGAAGTAAAAGCTGGTGAAGTGCATGCTATCATGGGGCCAAATGGTTCTGGAAAAAGTACTCTAGCTTCAGTATTAGCAGGTAGAGAAGACTATATTGTCGATAGTGGAACAGTAGATTTTGACGGAAAAGACATGTTGGATTTAGCTCCAGAAGAACGAGCTGCAGAAGGGTTATTCTTAGCTTTTCAATATCCAGTTGAAATTCCAGGAGTAAGCAATATCAATTTCTTGAAAACGGCAATCAATGAAATCAGAGCTTATAAAGGCGAAGAGAAAATGGCTGCTAAAGAATTCTTGAAAAGAGTAAAAGAGAAAAAAGAATTGGTTGAATTGAAAGACAATTTGGCTAGTCGTTCGGTTAACGAAGGATTCTCTGGTGGAGAAAAGAAAAGAAACGAGATT
>Ga0115555_1000014_pt1 | contig 125646 bp, 87 predicted proteins | sample COGITO_mtgs_1104_2_FD_87285 | JGI IMG/M metagenome (GOLD analysis project Ga0115555, IMG submission 87285) | Pelagic marine microbial communities from North Sea - COGITO_mtgs_110407 | ecosystem: Environmental > Aquatic > Marine > Epipelagic | place: Germany:Helgoland, sampling site Kabeltonne... | reverse complement strand
TACGCGTACGGGTGTTGGGAGACATAGCCCGGAGATGGATTCTGAGACACGAATCCAGACCCTACGGGGTGCAGCAGGCGCGAAAACTTGGCAATGCGAGCAATCGTGACCAGGGAACTCCAAGTGGCTGGGGTAAGACCCAGTCTTTTCAGAACTCTTCAAAGGTTTTAGAATAAGGGGTGGGTAAGGACGGTGCCAGCCGCCGCGGTAATACCGGCGCCTCAAGTGGTAGTCGCTTTTATTGGGCCTAAAACGTCCGTAGCCGGTTTGGTACATTCGTGGGTAAATCAACTCGCTCAACGAGTTGAATTCTGCGAGGACGGCCAGACTTGGGACCGGGAGAGGTGTGGGGTACTCTCAGGGTAGGGGTAAAATCCTGTCATCCTGAGAGGACCACCTGTTGCGAAGGCGCCACACTAGAACGGATCCGACGGTCAGGGACGAAGCCTAGGGGCACGAACCGGATTAGATACCCGGGTAGTCCTAGGTGTAAACGCTGTGGACTTGATGTTGGAGGAGCTCCGAGCTCTTTCAGTGTCGAAGCGAAGGTGATAAGTCCACTGCCTGGGAAGTACGGTCGCAAGGCTGAAACTTAAAGGAATTGGCGGGGGAGCACCGCAACCTGAGGATTGTGCGGTTTAATTGGATTCAACGCCGGAAAACTCACCATAGCCGACGGACAAATGAAGGTCAGTGTAATGAACTTACCGGATTGTTCGAGAGGTAGTGCATGGCCGCCGTCAGTTCGTACCGTAAGGCGTTCTGTTAAGTCAGATAACGAACGAGACCCTCATCTCTATTTGCCACCAGATCTCCGGATCTGACGGGACTATAGAGAGACCGCTGGCGCTAAGTCAGAGGAAGGGGAGGGCAACGGTAGGTCAGTATGCTCCGAATGCTATGGGCTACACGCGCAATACAAAGGACGGGACAATGGGCTGCTACTCCGAAAGGAATGACGCTATCCCGAAACCCGTTCGTAGTTCGGATTGAGGGCTGTAACTCGCCCTCATGAAGCTGGATTAGGTAGTAATCGCGTCTCAATAAGGCGCGGTGAATATGCCCCTGCTCCTTGCACACACCGCCCGTCAAACCATCTTAGTTGTGGGTGGGTGAGGCTACCTCTTAATGTGGTATTCGAGCCTGCCTTCGACAAGGAGGGTTAAGTCGTAACAAGGTATCTGTAGGGGAACCTGCAGATGGATCACCTCCTAAGAAAACTCGGAAAACCGGGAGGCGGGGCGTTTATTCGCCCCGTCTTCCAACCTTTCCAATTAACCTCCTCACATTTTTCTAATCATTTCTTTTTTATATTCAAATACTTCTTTTAATGCACTATTTTATTGTTTTTAATAAGAACATATATACCATAAATATAGACTAGCGTAAACATGCGAACAATTCTCGCAACGATGATGATGCTGTTAATGACGACTGCGGCCCTTGCGGGTTGCGCTGGATCCGATGTCACTAGTGATGATGTGGATACGGCAAGAGATGAAGGATATGCCCAAGGAGTAGCAGATACTACTCCAGTAAGTACACTTGATACAATTGTGGAGAGAGGATCCATGAAGTGTGGCGTTAAAGAATCCCAATATGGAATGGGCTACTTAGACGCTACTACTGGAGTTCGCTCTGGATTAGATATCGCTTACTGTAGAGCAGTTGCTGCTGCTATTGGCCTAAATCCAGATACTGGAGTGGAATACATCCCAGCATCAGGATCAGATAGGTTCGATAAGCTATCTTCAGCAACTATTGACGTTTTAATCCGTACTACTACTTGGACTACAAGTAGAGATGCAGAATTAAATGCTGATTTTGCAGGTATGAACTTCTTTGACGGACAAGCTATTTTAGTCCGTGAAAGCGCTTTCCCATCTGCTGATGCTGGAAATTCTGCCTTAGGATTAAGCGGTGCAAATATCTGTGTAGGAGTAGGTACAACTACTGAAGGTAATATGCAAGATTATTTTTCTTCTAACATGATTAATTTTACTTCTGTTGGTACTGCAGATGCAGCTGAAGCAACTGATAAATTAATATCTGGTGAATGTGATGCTTTTACTGGTGATATGTCAGCAATGGTCGCTAAGAAGTGGGCACTTGATACAGATGGATCTATTGATGGTGGAACATGGATTGCTTCTGAACTTCTATCAAAGGAGCCTCTAGGGGCCGCTACTCGCGATGGTGATTCTGATTTCAAGGACGTTGTTGCATGGGTATGGTATGGAATGATTACAGCTGAAGAAATGGGCGTAACTGCTGCAAATGCAGCTGAAATGGCTACAGCTTCCTGTGCTGCCAATGCTGATGGTGCTACGACTAATCCAGGCATGTGCAGATTATTAACATCTGATCTTGGTCTAGGTACTACTGATAATCCTCTAGCAGGAACATGGATGCAAGCTGTATTGGCTGCATCTGGTAACTATGGTGAAGCATATGACGACGCATTCTGCGACGGAACATATGACGGAACTAGTGGTTCAGCTGCTATGACTGGATGTTTAATCTCTAGAGTAGGTACTGCAAACGCTCTCGTTTCCGAGGGTGGTCTACAGTACGCACCACCAATGCGTTAATTCAGATAACGATTCGCATTGACGGAGTTACACAAACCTCTGGAGGGGAAATCTCCTCCAGAGGTCTATTTTTTTAATATTATTTCAGGATGCATTATATTGGTAAATTCTTCTACAACATTTTCTTCAGTAGAAAAAGAAGATGACAATACCAAAGGCAATCTACTTTCACATATTTTTCCCATTTTCTTCTTTTTCTTTTTTAGCCATTCAAATAAAATTAAAGACAATATATTTTTCATATTATCTATCATTTTCTTTTGGTTTTACTCTAATAAATTTCTTAATTCATCGGCCAAATATGTCACAGCTATGTCTAGGGACTTATCATTCACAGGAGTTCAACAAAATGTTTCCTATTATTCATTGGAAACTCTGCTATTGTCAATTGGAGGATTCTTGTTGGTATCGTATTTACTAATACAAAATGAGATAGAAGAAGCCTTTTCCGAGCCTAATAAAATTTCATCAAAATTTCCTTTATTTGATAATATTATTTTCGATAATATTTTTTATTATGCGCAAATAATGCCATTATGGATTATTATTGGTGGGGTATTAGGGATATTATTGGAGGGAAATATTTCTACTTTGCCTGTTCTTTCATTAATCACTACCTTTGCTAAAGGGGCTTTATTTGGTTTCGGTATAGGTTTATTTGTCAATTTTGGATTAAGAAGTTGTGAATCATCTTTTTTTGCAATGACAATGCTATTTATCTCATATTTTACGATCCCATTTTTAGATCTTTCATCAAGTACGCAAGTACCATTTTTCTTTATCGGCGGCGCAGTATTAACATCTTCTCTTCTGATGCAGAATAATGTATCAAAATTTTTCAGTTTAAGAAGTAATAATATAATTGATAAATTAAAGGGCGACATCGGACTTACATTTTCTTTAACTTCAATCATCATATTCATAATATTCACGATTCAAATTCCATTATATCCCATAATTTCTGATAATTTGATACCCATATTATCTCTCATATTATTGATTAATGTGGCATATTGGTCGATAACTTTGTCTAAGGAATTGTCTCAGCCTTCAGTACAAGAGCACCGAACCTCTTCATTAATATTTATGATTGGTTTACCATTCTTCCTATATCTGCTTCTCAGATTTATGTATTTATTACACCATCCTGATACAGTTATGAGAAATAGATGGGAACTAGTGTATGATTTCATGGAAGATGGAAATACATTCAGAGTAAATACATGGCCGTTTGAAGTTACTCCTGGTGCTGATTCAAGGTGGCTTTTCTACAAAGCGGCCATAATAAATTCTGCTAGAGTTACATTAGTTAGTATATTCTTTTGTACTATACTCGGAATAATAGTAGGGGTGACTAGATTGTCATCTAACAAGTTAGCCTCAAATCTTGCTACTGTTTATGTAGAAGTATTTCGAAATTTACCCTTGGCCGTTCTTCTTTTCTTGGTTGCAACTCAGATGGGGCACCAATTTCCGATGGGTATGAAGAATATTCAAAATATTGGAAATGGGAGAATATTTTTCAATAATCAAGGTATTTGGATAACCACTATCGCCGATTATTCAAGATTAATGATTGGAATAATTATTCTTGGATCAGTCAGAATTTTTCTAAGACATAAATCTAGGGTCGAACCACGTATATCTGGCGGTAAAGGAGGGCATAATTTATTATCCAGGCCTTTCTCAAAATTGGGCTGGAAAATTGAAACTTTAGCTGCAGATATCATTATATTATCAGGATTATTATTATTTGTTATATTCGCATATCCATTTTTTACTTCAGGTAGCGGTGGTTTGGCATTTTTAATTGGCTCACTAATTTTACTATATTCATTTTACATATATACAAATGTAGATGATTCTGGCATAAATGTTTTATTCATAGATGATACTGATGAAGGCATCCGTAAAAGATTAACTATATGGGCTATTTCTATCTCAATTGCAGTAGGAATTGCGGTTTCAGGTGGATTCTCTCTTCCTGATTTTAATCAGCCCTCAAGCTCACCTGGGTCATGGGGTATCTTAGAAAATACCGGCTTTGAGATTACTCCTCCATTTATTGCCATGGTTTTAGGTTTGACTCTGTTCACTGCTTCTGTAGTTGCTGAAATTGTCAGAGGTAGTATCCAATCTTTGCCGAGAGGGCAAGTTGAAGCAGCCATATCACTTGGGCTCAGTCCCTTTCAAAGATTAAGATTGGTGATATTGCCACAGGCTCTTAGAAGCATGATACCTTTATTGAATAATCAATTTATGAATGTTTGGAAAAACTCAAGTTTAGCAATAATAGTAGCTTATAATGACATATTTTATCAATTCCTTGTAATGTCAAATAACGTTGGCAAAGTAATACCCTTATTTATCCTTCTTTTGGTAACTTACCAATTTGGAAGTCTATTAATTTCTGCTATAATGAATTGGTTTAATGCCCGAGTAACGAGTGTGAAAATATGATTTCTTTCTACGACAAAATATCGTCTGGGGTTCTAGAGATTGAGGAATCTGTAATTGGAAAACCTATGAAGGGATATATTAGTCCTAATAATAGTATATTATTTTCTATTCTTTCATTCTCATTTTCACTTATGGCTTCTATTTATCTATTTACTAATTATGTATTTGTTGAAAGTTCAGGAGAATGGTCTCCATTTTATGAAATACTTCTAGATTCATCGTTCAAAATAATTCTGTACTCGCTACTATCTTCAATATCCTTTTTCTTTTTATCATTCTTTATTATATCATCAATCCTAAAATTAACATTCATTAGGAGTACGGGAACTGCATTATTGGGAATATTTAGCGCTTGGATAATTTTCTCCGTAACTAGCGGTCTCGGGCATTTCATATTTATAGAAGCAGACTGGGATGTTGTATGGCAAGGACGACTTTTATTATTATTTGGTCAACAAATGTTCGAAGCCGTTACTCAGTCCTATTATCCTAATCAAAGTTGGAGATTATGGTCAGTATTATATCTCGTTTATATTGTGATACCAGCGGCATATGGTACAACAAAAGATAATCCTCTCAAATTTATCATCTCTTTTGGAATCTTTTCATTGATATCGATTTTTGCTGCGATTGGGGGTTCTCATGTTTACCCAGAAAATTACAATCACATGGGCCCATTTACTAAAATATTAGGTGCAACCGTAGTTGCGTATTTTTCATATTTTCAAGCTTATAGATACTGCTTAAAATCAGAAGATTATAAGGCAAATAAATTAAGATCATACCTCGGAATTGCTGCGGTTTTCGTTTTCTTTTATTCTATTTTTATAATGAATCCTCCAGATTCTGTACAATCTTTGTGTGCTAATGTCTTTGGTATATCCTCATCAGAAATACAAATATCTCGATGCGGAGGAGTAGAGGCATCTCAATGGGGTGGTCTTTTTGTTAATTTACTAGTAGCTACGGCAGGCTGCGTATTAGGTTTCGGCGTAGGAGTAATTTTGGCATTCGCCCGCCAGAGTAAATTGCCTTTCTTCAAGTATCCTGCTGTTACACTAATCGAAACAGTCCGTTCGGGGCCACTTATTTGTTGGCTATATTTTGCTGTTTTCCTTCTTCCAGATATTATCGATCCATTTATGGAAGTAGAAGACATAATACGATTACTGATGATTTTTGGATTATTCGGAGGATGCTATATTGCAGAGGTCCTAAGGGGAGGATTACAGGCTGTTGATAGTGGTCAAAAAGAAGCCGCTCTCGCCCTTGGATTATCTCCGATGCAAACCAAATTGCAAGTTGAACTTCCTAATGCAGTACGTACGACACTTCCATCAATTGTCAGTGTTTTCATCGGATTATGGAAGGATACTACGCTCCTATTCATAATTAATATCTTGGATTTCTTTAAACTTGCAAAAGATCTACCAAATACTTCACCTGGATATTTGGATGACTTCCTTGAGCCATTATATGTCACGGCTTTGATATTTTGGATATTCGCTTTCTATCTTTCAAGAATATCTATGAGGATAGAAAAAAGTCTAGGTTTGACTAATGAAGGAGGAGGAGATGTAGCATGAGTACAGATAGTGATGAAGTAATTATTGAAACGAAAGGCGTGAAAGTAAATTTTGGTGACTTTTGGGCACTAAAAGGAATTGATATGAAAGTTACCCGGGGTGAAATAATTGTAGTTTTGGGCCCATCTGGATCTGGTAAATCCACATTTATTAGGACCTTAAACAGGCTCCAGCCTCACAGTGCAGGAACTATTGAAGTAGATGGAATAGGAATAGATGATGATACTACGGTGGCTGACTTGAAATACATAAGATCCGAAGTCGGGTTTGTTTTCCAACAATTCAATCTTTTTCCGCATCTAACAATAATGGAAAATATTACACTAGCGCCCATGAAAGTAAAAGGCATGTCAAAACAAGATGCAGAAAAGAAAGCCCTAACACTTTTGGAGAGAGTCGGAATACCTGAACAAGCCTACAAATATCCTAGCGGATTATCTGGAGGTCAACAACAGCGTGTTGCTATTGCGAGAGCATTAGCAATGGATCCCAAGATTATGCTATTCGATGAGCCAACATCTGCCCTTGATCCTGAAATGATAAAAGAAGTCCTAGATGTCATGATAGACTTGGCAAAAAGGGATATTACGATGATTGTAGTTACTCATGAGATGGGATTCGCCAAAGAAGTTGCAGACCGTGTCATATTATTCGACGAAGGTCTACTAATTGAAGAAAATACGCCAGATGTTTTCTTTGATAATCCTCAACATGATAGGACAAAATTATTCCTCGAACAAATACTTTGAGATATTCATGATTCTATCCAATGTGCGACTCTATCGTGCATGGTGCTCCTAAAAGTTAGTAATTTTAATTTAGGTCCATCCATACTTACTGTAATTATGGAACCTCTTGCAAAATGAGTTTCTTCCCATCCATCACTGACTACATATCCTCTATGCATGTCACTTGTCAATACAGTTTTCTTGTCTGTCCATGACCAATAAGATCCATCTTCCAAACGCTCACTCCTTGGAAGATCTCTTGAGACAAATAGATAACGCTCTCCAACTTCATCAATTGGAAATCTCGCACCTTCAATATTTGCAACATGCCTGAACCAAGCACCTTGGCCTAAGAATGTAGAAAATAAACAGCCAGAAGATCTTTGGACTGTATCGATGCTGTCATTGGTTGCATCTGCAAATCTTTCTATTCTATATTTTGATGGTTGATATTGATGCGTATTCGCTACTAATAAATCATTTAGTGCAGGATCAGAAACTAGAATCTTGCCACTAGGTGTCTCAATTTTAGCTTGAAGCCTTGGAAGTGAGTTAATAATTCCTTTTCCCTCTATTGCTTTAAGTATGTCATCTGCAAAGAACTTAGGCTCACTCCCCATATAAAATCCATAAGAACCGTCACTACTGATTTCCCTAGGGTGGCTATTAACTCCCATTACTGGAGTTTCAGAATCAATGGAATGGACTATTGATGTCAATGTCCCATCACCTCCTAATATTATCGCCAAGTTTCTACCTATGAAATCAGATCTACGAACGGTTTCCCTTACTGTATAGTCTACTCTTATGTCTCTTTTCGAAACTAAATTATCCAATACTGCCCTAATGTCTTCAAGGGCTTTATCATGAATGTCTTCAAAGTTTTTTTTATAGACTACTAAGATGTTAAATGGCATCCCAATACACTCCTTAACCCTCTCCAATCAGCAATCACATATAGCCACAACGCACAAAATATAATCGTTTGAAAACTAATTTATTGAATACACTCATCAATAACGTCTCTTTAGGATAATGTATGAGGGCAGCATATTCCATGACGATAATAACTATTTTATCGTTTACTTCAGGCTGTTTAACTGTGCCTATTTCTGATATATGCGAGGATGAAAACTGCTTTGACTTCTCAGTAGAATCATTTTCAAATCTATTATCTCAAGAAAATGCATTCGATATTATTTCTTATTCACAGTTATATCCGCAACTCCGTGTAGAGGCATATTTGGTATCCGAACAACAAAGTCAAAGAGGTGAAATATATTGGAATGTGGCTAAAGACGAAGAATCAGGTTTGAGTTCTATTTCATCTAGATTAGTATTGGGTGAATCAATTATAATAGATAATGAGTACATTGAAGGTAATGAGACTAATAATTACAGAGTCGGCAATGAATGGTATGAAGGCAGAGATCAAATAACAGGTTATTCCAATCCTTTTATTAAATTAGCAAAATCTGCTGCAGAGAATCCGGATGGATTTTGGCCTCCATTTGCATTTAATACTAATGATATATCTAACTTGGACTGGACTATATCCGTTGATCTCACATCAAACCAATTAGTTGCAACTGCAATTAATCAAACTCACTCCATATATGTAGAAACTCGTGGCATCCCCCCAGTTATAGTCGCAATTGAAACATACTCAGATACTGATAATTTTATCCTTAAAGTATCTACTGAAAATGTTTCTATATCTATAAATAATGGTTTTATTAGGGCGCCCGCACCATTTATTCTCAATCCAGACCCTATTGTGAATGACGATAATCTTACTTATTGGTCCGGAATAATTTCAGATACACTCTCTATTGACATCAATCCAGATGAACTAGAAATACATGGTTTAACTGTAAATGGAAGTAACGCAACTTCAATAATTTCAATGAGATTAGACTTAAAGGCTGCAAATTTTACTATAGATGATGGTTCTTGGTGGGAATTTAATTGGGTCGACTATCTTGGAGAAAACCTAGTATCAAATGGAGACATATACACCGTAAGAACTAATTCTACTGGTAATTTAAGTATAGCAATCTATGATTTGTGGGCAGAAACTTGGACTGATATGGTGTTTTAAATGATAGTACAACTTTATTTATCGCATTCCATGAGGAGAGATTAGATGTTGAAATTATCTTGTTCAAATACAATGCATATCTTTTTGTTTATTATGATATTGACTGCTTTAATATCTGGATGCCTGACTTCAAATGATACCGATGGAGATGGATTATTTGATGATATTGATAATTGTATACAGGAATCTAATCCAAGCCAGGAAGATTTTGATGGCGATGGCCAAGGCGATGCATGCGATCAAGATGATGATTCAGATGGTGTTTTAGATGAATTAGATATATTCCCTTTTAATTCAGATGAATCTAAAGATTCAGATAATGATGGATATGGCGATAATGAAGATGTATTTCCAAATGACAGGAGTGAATCACATGATTCTGATGGCGATGGTTATGGGGATAATATTGATGCTTTTCCTAATTATGGTTTAGAATGGTCAGATAATGATGGCGACAATATAGGAGATAACCTTGACGACGACGATGATAATGATGGTATCCTAGATATTACCGATCAGTTCGCCCTTACTCCGTTCACGTCTCTAAACTCAGAAGGGCCATTCAATGTCGGCTCAATGGAACTGTCTTACATGTCTCCAAGAGGTCACGAAATCACTATACAGGTTTGGTATCCAACAAATGATATCACAGGAGATAATGTAGTCTATGATTCTACTTTCGGCGACTCTGGATTGGAAGATGCTTTACCTGATTGTTCAGAATTAAGGCCAGTTGCAATGTATAGTCATGGATTTCCAAGTATTAGATGGGGATCATCTTTCTTAATGTCCCATTTGGCAAGTCATGGATTTATTTCCGTTGCCCCTGATCATCCACATATGACTATATGGGACATAAACATAGATTATTTCCACCAAGCCATTCTTTCAATGCCTTCGGATATTAAAGATTCATTTGACTGGTTAATAAGGCAAAATGGTATTTCCGGTCCGTTTGAAAATTGTATATCTCCAAATGAAGGATATGCAATGATAGGTCAATCAACGGGAGGGTACAATTCAATGTTATTGTCTGGTGCTGAGATATTAACTTCGGATCTTGAAGATAGATGTAACCAAGAAGAATTAGTAATTTGTAAAATCAAAGATAATTTGGAAAATAATTATTCTAATAATGGAATAAGTCAGTTCAAAGATGATAGAATATGGGGGGCTTTATTATTATCTCCTTGGAATGGTTCGATACTCGATCAAGGAATTTCAAAAGTTGGAGTACCTACTATGATTTTATCAGGTAATTTGGATGATACTACTACAATAACTGAAGTAAATAATACTGCTTTTTCACTTGGTAACAGTTTAATCTATTATGCAATATTGAATAATTCTGGACATTATGCATTTGCACCAATAGGATGTGAGGCGTATGGTTGTGAAGGTTTACTGGATATTGAAATTTCTACAAAATTTGCAAATCAATCAGCTATAATTTTTCTTGCTGGATTGTTAAATTGGCCAAATTCAGATGAATATTCTCTGCCTGTGGAGGAATTCGTCGAATGGCAAACATGAGTTCATTAACAATTAAATATTATCTTAAATCAATTATACTAATGTGGCCCGATGTTCCATTTTTATCTCTTTAAGGTATTAATATATGATTATATTAAAAAACATTGTAATTAGCGACATCTATGGCAGAGTCTAGGCACCCATTGATTCGCCTTCTATCTCACCTCAGGCGGCATAGGTCAACCGTAATACTCGCCTCTATTTGCTCAATTTTAAATAAAATATGGGACCTTGCTCCTCCTTTATTGATTGGGATGGCAATCGATGTTGTTGCACTAAAGGAAGAGTCTTATTTGGCAACTTGGTACCCAGACCCAAAAGATCAATTTCTGCTACTAACTGCTGCTACTGCCATCATATGGATTTTGGAATCTATTTTTCAATATCTATATGATGTCCTTTGGCGAAATCTTGCTCAAACTGCACAACATGATCTAAGGATGGATGCATATTCACATATTCAAGATTTGGAGATGCAATGGTTCTCAGAACAGACAACTGGAGGATTGATGTCAGTAATGAATGATGATGTTAACCAGTTAGAAAGATTTTTGGATCAAGGTGCTAATGATCTTTTTCAAGTTGCCACTACGGTTTTTGTAGTTGGAGGAATAATGCTATTTTTAGCCCCAGAAGTTGCAATATGGGCTATTTTGCCTGTACCCGTAATCGTCGGAGGATCTTTCCTCTTTCAAAGAAAAATAGGAGTAAGGTACTCCAATGTTCGAAAAGAAGTGAGTGATTTGAATTCAACATTAAATAATAATTTACAAGGTATTACAACTATAAAATCATTTACTGCAGAGAACAGGGAAATTAAACGAGTTGAAATGGCATCTGCATCATATAGAGATGCTAATAGAGATGCAATCAAGCTTTCGGCATCCTTTGTTCCTTTAATTAGAATGGCTATCCTATTTGCATTTACTGCAAATATGCTGGTCGGTGGTTGGCTTGCGCTGGAGGGGGAATTAAGCCTTGGAGCTTATTCGGTAATTGTATTCATCACTCAACGTCTATTATGGCCATTAACTAGATTGGGTCAAACTTTTGATCTTTACCAAAGGGCTATGGCTTCAACAACACGTGTACTTGATTTACTTGATACTAAAGTAGGGATTGTTGAGGGAAATCACTCATTAGAATCTATTCAAGGGGATATTAATTTTAAAAATATTAACTTTGCATATTCTAATAGAGAAGAGGTATTGAAGAATCTTAACTTATCTATTCCTTCAGGCTCAACAGTAGGCCTTGTAGGTGCTACCGGTTCTGGTAAAACAACATTGATTAGATTATTATTGCGTTTTCATGATTCATCAAATGGAAAAATATCTATAGATGGATTTGATGTTCGTAATTTAACTCTAAATTCTTTACGTAAATCTATTGGCTTAGTTAGTCAAAATACTACTTTATTTCCAGGTTCCGTCCGTGAAAATATTTTGTATGGCAACCCAGATGCTAGCCAAGATGAAATTATCAATGCAGCCAAAATTGGCGAGGCATTAGCCTTTATAGAAGAATTACCAAATAAGTGGGACACCAATATTGGTGAAGATGGACATAAACTTTCTGGAGGGCAAAGGCAACGACTTGCTATTGCTAGAGCAGTATTAAAGAATGCTCCAATTTTAATTCTAGATGAGGCCACTAGCAATGTGGACAATGAAACAGAGGCGGCATTACAAAGGTCCATTGAGAAAATATCTGAAAATAAGACAACTTTGATTATCGCCCATAGACTATCTACTGTTAGAAATGCAGATATAATTGCAGTAATAGAAGGGGGCCAAGTATCTGAATCTGGAACTCACGATTCCCTGTTAATGAATAATGGACTATACTCAAGGTTATGGAAGGTTCAAACAGGTGAATTAGAAATAGGCAATTAGGGGAAATTAGTTTGAGTGTTAATGATAAAAGTATTCCAAAAATTTCTGTTCTAGCGGAATCAATGGGGATTAAATTAATTAATTTTCAAGAGGGAAAATGTTCTGTTTATGCAAAGATATTGGATATTCACCTTAATACAGGAGGTGTTGCCCACGGAGGACTCCATGCAACTATGCTAGATACCGCACTTGGTGGTGCATTGGTATCTACAATAAATAAAGATGAATGGTGCGCAACAGCACAACTTGATATTTCATATATTGAACCAGGTTATGAGGGAGAGGAATTATTTGCTAATGGTTTTGTAATAAGAAGAGGAAAGACGCTAGCACACTGTGAAGGACAAATATCTGATTCAGAGGGTAAATTAATTGCAACTGGAAAGGGAACATGGATTATATGGCAAATCAAACCAAAGAATTTACTTTAGTGTAATCATGACGGGCACATATTCATTAGGCACATGTCTTCACCCTACAACATGGCTAGAACAGACTCTATGATTTGGTTTATACTTGGTTTTGCCCAATTAATAGTTGCTAATTTAAATTATGGCGATGGAATACTTCAGATATTGGAAATCTTTCTCAATGTTTCAGGCGGAAGTTCTGTTATGGTAGGCCTTTATGTCTTGTTGTTCATGGCTAAACACAGTCAAGACTTCTCCGATGCTTATACTAAATATGAGAAAAGTGAAGTCGTAAGATCAGATGAAGGCAACCTCGTAATTACTGATGGAGACTCCGTAGTAGCAAAAGGAATGGGAATCATTTTTCCAGCAATACTTACAGTATTTGCGGCAATATATTGGCTAGCTTCGAATTAAAGGTTGTGCTTCTTACTTGGAAGGCAGTCCAAAAGAATCTATTGTAGATAAAGTAGTAAATAATCCCGCATATGATTTATTAGGCGGATATCAATTATTCCTTAGAAGAATTACAATTCCAATTTTACTTTCATTACTTTTATTATTGTCATATACAATTTTTCTAAATTTTTTTAATTCCAGTAATTCTCTTATACTTTCGTTTGGTTTCACTGGACTTATGTTAGGACCAGTTCTTAATTTGGATAGATTTATAGCAGAATTGTTAAAATGATGCTTTTTTTATATTATTTTGATAATTTCGCCGAATATCTCAAGTGTCATGACTCCTAGCGATGGTTAATGGCACTATTAGATGAACTAATATTCAAGTTATTTGGACTTTCAGCACCTACTGGCTTAGAAGTAATATTTGCTGGATCTGCAGTGATTGGTGGGTCTCTATTCTTATTTTGGTTTGCACTAATGATGATTGGAGGCATAACTGCCGACGTATTCGATGGCATACTTGGTACTGATATCGATGCTATTGGTGCAGATGCTTCATTTAAAGCATTGACTTTCCAAGGAATAATGGTTTTTATGATGTTTTTCGGCCTAGGTGGGCTTGTTGTTCTTAAATCAGATGGGGGGAACTCAATTGCAGTGTTTGTCGGAGGGATTTGTGGATTTATTTCGATGTATGGGACTGGAAAATTGTTTGAATTTTTTATAGGCTTACAAGCCGACGGTACTGTTTATATCTCTCAGTCTATAGGTGCCAGAGGCATTGTTTATCTAGGAATTACTGAAGGTGAAGTTGGACAAGTCCAAGTAGATGTTGATGGAACAATGCGCACATACCCTGCCCGATGCTTAAATAAAACTGCAATTGATACTGGCGATTTAATTCAAGTAAAAGACGTCGTTGCTGGGACATTATTAGTTGAAAAAATATAGTAATTTTTTATAGATTATTATTATTTGTGATGTCAGGCCGGCGAAGCATTCATCACTGACTGCTATGTCATACATGCCGGAGAAGTTGATATGACGGTATATGAGACAATGCAGGAAAATGCTAGCGATAGTAACCCAGGTGCAATAATAACGATAATGTTATTTGCAATAATGTTAGTTTTTGCTGGGACAATAATGTTCTTTGCTCAAAGATACAAGAGGTGCCCTCCGGATAAAATTATGGTAGTATATGGTAGAACTGAAAAAGGTAGGGCTTCAAAAACAATTCACGGTGGTGCTACTTTAGTATGGCCACTGATTCAAGATTATGCCTTTCTTCCATTGACTCCAATTACAATTTCCATACCACTTGAAAATGCATTATCTAAACAAAATATCAGGATAAGTATTCCAAGTACTTTTACTGTTGCCATAAGTACCGAACCGCCTGTTATGTCCAATGCTGCCAACCGCCTATTGGGACTCAATATTGCAGATATTGAATCTATGGCCGCAGACATAATTTTGGGCCAATTACGTTTAACAGTTGCATCACTTACTATCGAACAAATAAATCAAGATAGGGAAGCTTTCCTTTTTGAAATTCAGAAAAATGTAGATACTGAACTCCTAAAAATAGGTTTATATCTCATAAATGTAAATCTGGTTGATATTACTGATGACTCAATGTATATAGACAGCATAGGGAAGAAAGCTGCCGCAACTGCTGTTAATAATGCATTAGTAGATGTTTCAAATGCTGAAAGGGATGGTGCCATTGGATCATCCCTTGCTAGAAGAGAAAAAGAAATCCAAGTTGCAGATAACAATGCACAAGCAGTAAAGGGGCAAAAGCAAGCAGAGGCAGATAGACGTACTTTCGTAGAAGAGCAAGAAGCATTTGCTATCACTGGAGAAAATACTGCAAAGGAATCAATTGCCAGATCAAATGCCCAATTGGAAATAGCACAAGCGTCGGCTAAGCAAGATGCAGAAGTTGCTAAGGCCAACGCTGAAGCATCCATTCAACGTGCTAAATATGATGAGGCAGAAGAAACACTAAAGGCCCAAGAAATCGTACGTGAGGAAATCCAAAAGCAACAAATTGAAATTGCAGCAAATGCCGAAGCACAACGTATCCGTCTCGTAGCACAAGGTGAAGCAGACGGACTTTTGGCTAAGTATAAAGCTGAAGCCGAAGGTGTTCAACAAGTATTGGAGGCCAAAGCTTCAGGTTATGCTAAGCTTGTTTCCAGTGCATCTGGTGATCCCAAGGCCGCCGCAACCCTACTCATGGTTGAGAAAATTGAATCTATGGTTTCAGCCCAAGTGGAAGCAATACGCAACTTGAAAATTGATAAAATAACTGTCTGGGATGGAGGAAATGCATCGGGTGATGGTACATCTGCAACGAGTAACTTTGTCAGTAGTTTAGTACAGAGTTTACCTCCGATACACGATGTTGCAAAGATGGCAGGCGTAGATTTACCGGATTATTTAGGATCACTGAATCAACCTTCTGATGATTCTTGATATCCTTAGATAGTTAGGCTCATGAATGCCACCTCTATGGGGTGTCATGGATATGGAAGATGTAATTATTGTTGGAGGGGCTAGAACTCCATTTTGTGAGTGGTTAGGTGGCAAGAGAGGAGATGGAATCACCGGAGGAAGACTGTCAGAAATTTCCGCAGAGGACCTAGGCTCCATAGCAATAAAAGGTGCTTTAGATATTACAAAAACGGATCCACAATCAGTAAATCATGTTGTCATGGGTCACGCACTTCAAACTTCAGATCAAGCCATTTTTGGTGCTAGGCATTCTGGTCTCAAAGCAGGAATACCTCAAGAAGTTCCAATGTTGACACTAAATCGCCTATGTGGAAGTGGCGCCCAATCAATTATTTATGGTGCCCAATTGATTATGCTAGGAGAAGCAGAAGTAGTTATTTCAGGGGGCATGGAAAATCTTAGTCAAGCCCCACATGTCCTTAGGGGAATGAGGGACACCTACAAATTAGGCCGTCCTCCAAAAGAAGGTACCGAACTACCAAAGGATATGGAAGATTACCTCTTCACGAATTTAAAGGACAATATTCCAGGCTATTTTATGGCCCAAACTAGTGATGAGTTATGCTCACGGATGAATATTACACGACAAGAAGCAGACTCATTCGCAGTTCTTAGTCACCAACGTACAGAATTAAGTATTGATAAAGATATTTTTAAAGAAGAAATCATTAATGTAGATACTCCAAATGGATTAGTAACATCCTCTGACGAAGATCATTTTGTAAGAGGGACTTCACTAGAATCTCTCTCAAAACTCAGAGCACATTTTGGACCTAACTCTTTAGTTACTGCTGGAAATGCATCCGGCGTTGTTGATGGTGCAGCTGCTGTAGTTCTAAAATCTGCAAGTAGGGCTGCAAAAGATGGCGATTCTCCTCTTGCTAAAATAATTTCTTGGGGGATAGTTGGCCTTGAGCCCGCTATTATGGCTTATGGGCCCGTCCCCAGTAGTAGATTGGCATTAAAGAAAGCAGGCTTAAAAGTAGATGATATAGATAGATGGGAGATTAATGAAGCCTTCTCTGGGCAACTTGTCGCGTGTGTTAAAGAATTAAATTTAGATATCTCAAAAGTTAACGTAAATGGCGGAGCTGTAGGACTTGGCCACCCACTTGCAGCAACAGGAACTCGCTTAATTCTGACACTTGCTCATGAATTAAAGAGATGCGAAGGAAGATATGGAGTAGCAACTGCATGCATAGGAGGCGGTCAGGGAATCGCAGTTTTAATAGAATCCATATCTAATAATAACTAAATATATCTATACTGTACCTTATTAGACTTAGTATAATTGCAACTAAGAATGGATAAATTAAGAAATCCTGTGGAATGATTTTTATTGCTGTCTTGGCTCCAAGCCACGAAGATAGAAATACAATGAATCCGATGAATAATATCCATAAACCTGTTTCATCTAATAACTCTGAGCCACTCTGATCTATTATTAAATGAGATATTATCCCAACAGGAACAATCCATGTTTCTATTATGTATGAAGTTCCTGCAGCTCTGTGTGGTTTCCAATTGAATAATGCTCTATGAAAAGTAACAAACAGCATACCTCCTCCTATGCCTAAAGCACCAGACGTAGTCCCTCCAAAAAAACATAATAATTTATATTTCTTTGAGGAATTTATTTTTATTGATTCTGAATTCAAAATATCATTTTCAACATTTTCATCTTTAAATATATTATTTAAAGTACTAATGATCACCCATATTAATAAAAGTGAAGCTGCCAATTTAATTACTAAATCTCCAAAATAATTTATCAATTTAGAGCTAATGACCGTACCACAGATTACTCCTATTAATGCAAAAGGTATTCCAATTTTTGCAACATCTTTGTCTGCATATCCTCCTTTTGCATGTGCCATCCTACTACCTATTGATACTGTTAAGACCAATGATATTGATCCCAATATAGCTAAATGGATTTCCCATTCTAATAAATATAAGAATATTGGTAAATAGAAAATTCCCCCTCCTAATCCTAAGGGAGAAAACATAAATGCAGTCAAGAGAATTAAGATAACTGCTATAATTGATACAATTTCCATGTAAAAACCTACTTTTTATTATGATAACAATATTATTACGATATAACTTGAAAACAACATTATTGATGTAGCAATAATCCCTATGAACAAGAGTGGTCCACCTGCCTTTCTCATACTTTCCCTTGTAATGAAGAAACCAACTGATGCGAGAAGGGGTAGTAACAAATATTTTCCAATAGTGGATAGAAATTCAGAAATTCCAAATGGAAGAAAAAAGGTTGATAAAAGTGAGGAAATGATGAATCCAGGTATGAAGTAGGGTATACTTCCAATTTTCGCAGGACTTTGTTCACCCTCACTTATTTTATTTCCAATTATAAAGCAAATTGGTACTAATATGATCAATAAGCTAACCCTAGAAAGCTTAATGGCAGTTGTAATTGTAATGGCCTCACCTCCAATTGCCTCACCCGCAGCAATTGCTTGCGGGACTGCATGAATAGTAGATCCTGCCCAAATTCCTGCTTGTTGTTCTGTTAATCCAAGGAAAGAGGATAATACTGGTATTATCAAGAATGTTATTAATCCCAATATATTGATAATTGCCAATATCACTCCTACATTATCTTCCTTTAATTTAAGTCCTGGTGAGACCGCAATTACGGCACTATTTCCACAAATTGCACCTCCGGTTCCTAGTGCTATGCATGTGGCCAAATCTATATTCATATATTTTCCAATTATATAGCATATTCCAAAACTACTAATTGCAGTAGAAATAATCGCAAATAACCCAATTAATCCTATTTTTGGATCAAAGAATGATGTTAGATTTAGTCCAAATCCTAAGAATATTATTGTTACCGGCATTATCTTGCTAATCATCCATTTACCTCCATTTGCAATGTCAGAAATAAAAAATGCGGAAATTGATCCAAAAATTAAAGCAATAGTACTGGTACCTATACTAAATTTAGTCAGAATATGAGGGAATAAGAGAGAATTAACTAGATAAGCAATTAACGCTATGGTGAATGCCACATTTATCCCCTTAACTTCTTGCATAATAAATCCCATCATATTCCAAGAACTAGGCTCACTATCCCTGCAGCACCAAGCCATGCACCAATTGAGGAACCAATATTGCCGAAAACAGTAACCAAAAGCACCTTTCCAACGTTATTTTTCCAAAATACTGAAACTTTATCCATTATTAAAAACTCTTTAGCGTCTCTACCCGTAGGTGGTGCCATCTTGAACTGCGTATATCCTGCAAACCATCCTGCAGCTATTGTCGGATTTAAGGAAGTTATTGGTGAAGCAATTGCCCCCACAATCACTGAAATTGGGTGCCCCCTTGCTAAGATTATTCCTAAACCTGCAAAGATCATATTCAATAGAATCCAAGTTTTAGCAACTTCTAATACTGCGGTAAATTCTCCTTTATAGGCCAACCAACCTATTGCAGAAAAAATAATTAAAGGAACAATCATCATAATTAATTTAGGTAATTTCGATTTATTCGGAATTTCATTTAATTCATTTAAAATTGAACTTGAATTATTATCGGAGTTTGTCAAATTCTTTTTAATTCCTTCAACATGTCCTGCACCAACGACAGCCAGAATTTTCCCTTTGCTCCTTATTTGCCGAATACGTTCCGATAAATATATGTCTCTCTCATCAATCAAAGCAATTCCAGCTCCTGGGGCTATATTGCGTGCCTCTTCGAGCATATTGCTTAGCATGTCGGAATCTTCCAGTAGGTCATCTATTTCTAAATCATCATCATCTTCTGACCAAAGCATTGCATACATTACTTTACATTTTTCAACAAATTTCATTTTTGCCCATGCTCTTCTTAAAGTTATTATTACATCTCTATCAATCAACTCAATTGGAATATCGTTATCTTCTGATGCCTTAACGGCTGCCAATAATTCTGCTCCTGGCTTTTCACCAGTAGTTAACCCCATTCTTCTCTGCTCTGCCGACAAAGCAGATTGCAACAATACCATTGGGGCCTTACCATCATTAATGATTTTAAGCAAAGTCTCCGATTCTAATGAATCAGGCTCTTTAAGTGATTTCAATCTTGATTTGCACAATTCTACAGCAACTATGTCGGGAACCCACTCTTTAATTTGTAATTCTACAGTCGCAATCGACTTCTTACTAATGTGTGCAGTTCCAATTATTCTTAGATTATGATCAATTTCATGAACATCACTAGGTAAATTTTCGGCCATAATATCACTTAATTGCTCCCATTGCGAGATATAGGTCATTATGCTCTGCAACATCGTGAACTCTGATTATATCTACTTCTTTTGATGGTGCCATTGCTGCAACTCCTAATGTGCCTGCGAGTCTGTCTATATTTTCATCTCTTCCTAAAAGATCTGCAAATAATTTCTTTCTACTGACTCCCCACATTAATGAAATATCATTATTTGGTAATATTTCTCTTCCTGCTGATAGAAGTTGAAGATTATGCTCAAGTAATTTACCAAAACCTATTCCTGGATCATTAATTATGTATTTTGAATCGATTCCAAATTCCGTTAACTCTCTATTTTTACTTTCAAGGAAATAATTTACATCTTTAATTACATTTTTATAACTTGGATTATTTTGCATATCTCTTGGTAAACCCTTCATATGCATAATACAGATGGGGCACTTATTCTCCAAGACGATACTCTTCATTTCTGAATCTGATAATCCAGAAACATCATTTATCATGTCGGCACCATTTATAATCGCCTCTTTTGCAACTACTGACTTCCGAGTATCTATTGAAATCCCAATATCAGGTAATGCATCCCGAACATATTCAATTGCTTTAGAAATTCTAAGTAATTCTTTTTCAGGAGATACAAATCCTGCCCCTGGCCTAGTAGATTCTCCACCTATATCTATCCAATCTGCACCATTATCGACCATGTGTATTGCCCTTTCTACAATTAAATCAATATTATTAAGTCGAGAATTTTTAAAAAACGAATCAGGAGTCACATTTATGATGCCCATTATTCTTGGAAATCCATTTTTTCGGCTTTTCGTAATAGGTCGCCACTCAGCCATATTGTACCCCCATTCTGCGTATCCTTTATGATGTGACGGAGAGACAAGACGTATATGGCATTCGGAGAGGACATCGACGATGAAGTCTTGCAGAATCAAATTGGAGGTGACCGTAGTAATTCTCCTGATAACGAGACATTATTTATTATGGATTCAATAATTCAGAGGTTAAAGCCAAAAGATTCTCATCATGTAAAGGAAATGATTAACCAAAGAGGACTGGCTTCCGGGGCACTTTTGATGACTAGTCTATTATTCTGGTGGATTTCTATAAAAAAAGGTGGCGATCAAGTTAATGATTCTAATATCCCTGTTTCCATGATTGGTCAATTTGAATTTGAAACTTTAAGCATTGTAGTTGCAATAATAATATTCATGGCTACTTTAGTCATGATATTGGGAAGGGAAAAGGGGAATGCAACAATTTCTAATTTGGGTGGATTATTGATTGTACTTGGAATTTTTTATATCCTTGAACCTCTGATATTAAATTTTGAAGTATTGGGTGCCGAATCTGCAATTTTTGCTTCTGGACGTCTCTTTGGCCTTGCAACTATGATTTTCCTTTCCTCTAAGTTTTTCTTTGATGCACTATTACTTCAATGGGTCAGTTCAAGTATGGTAAACATGGGTATCGATGTTTTGTCTAAAAATAATTATGAGGATAATACGGGCCCTAATGAAGAAGAAAATTCATACTAATGGGAAGATCGGAAAATATGAATACTTCAATATCAGTACTTAGACTGGGGCACAGACGAGAGAGAGATAAGCGAATAACTTCTCATCTAGGGCTTACGGCTAGAGCATTTGGTGCGGATGAAATAATACTATCAGGAGATGAAGACCCCTCTCCTCTTCTAACTTGGAACTCAGTCTCAAACCGCTTTGGAGGGGAATTTATTTGCCGTTACGAATCTAAGCCACTACGCTTACTTCGTAAAACTGCAAAAGATAAAAATACATTAATAGTTCATTTGACAATGTACGGAGAAAAGATGGAAGAAATATTGAAAAAACTTCCTTTTGATGAGTCAATATTGATAGTTGTTGGAGGTACCAAAGTTCCAGGAGAAGTTTATGGATTAGCAGATTATAATGTTTCAATAGGAAATCAACCACATTCCGAAGTAGCAGCATTAGCAATTTTTCTTAATAATTATGTTGATATCGACTCATTAAATAATAAATTTTCTGGAGGGGAAATTAAAGTAGTGCCAACCAAAAGAGGGAAAAATATATTGACATTAGAAGAAGAATAATCATATCTAATGCTGCTTTTTATTCATATTATTCTCAATGATTAATAGTCGTAGTTTGGCAGCAATACTGATGTCAGACACGGAAATTACGCGAGGCTTCTGCCCCGGTGCTTCTGGAATAGATGTAAAATCCCCTCCTATCTTTCCTGAAGCTACTGATTTATTGTCCGATCATGATTCACGGCAACAACCTTCAGGTTCAAAAGGCGTTCTTATTTTGGCCGATGGGTCGAGGTATGAAGGAATTTTATTTGGCTTTGAAAGCATTACTGAGGGTGAACTAGTTTTCAATACTGCAATGTCCGGATATCAAGAAAGTATGACTGATCCATCATTTGCAGGCCAAATTTTGACATTTACCTGGCCGTTATTAGGAAATTATGGCATAATTCCTGGCATATCAGAATCCTCTAGGGTTCACCCAAGGGGTATTATATGTCGGCAAGCTATGAAAATTCCAGATCATAGGAATAGTATTGGGAGCATACATGATTTTCTTTTTGCTCACCAAGTTCCAGGAATTGAAGGCATAGATACACGCTCATTAACAAAAAAGGTTAGAGAATTTGGGACACTATTGTGTGCATTCGGCCCAATTGATAAAGAAAATGAAGTAAAAGATAGGATAAATAAAATGGTACATCCCGATACAGAGGACTTGGTCGCATCTGTAACTTGTCAGGAATCCATAATTTTAAATCCAGGTGTTAAAAATATTGATGGAGATAAACTGCCTAGATTGGTAGTTATCGATTGTGGAATAAAATATAATATTCTTCGAGAATTATGTGGAAGATTTGAAGTCGTCTTGTGCCCAGCTTCAACCAAATTTAATAAAATAATTGAGGAATGGAATCCAGATGCCATATTTGCATCAAATGGCCCAGGAGATCCTGCACATTTTGGAGATGCTAAAATAGCACGTAATACCTTGTCATCTGCAGTTAAGGCTGATATTCCAGTTATGGGAATATGTCTTGGGCATCAATTAATGGGCCTTGCTGCCGGATTAAGGACATATAAATTACGATACGGGCATAGAGGAGTTAATCAACCAGTTATAGATTTAGAAACAGGGAAAGTACATATCACTAGTCAGAATCATGGATATGCAGTTGAAGATCCCAATAAAGGTATGATAGGTCCTCATCCATCAGGGGTGCATTCTGAGGCATCAAATAACACTCTCGGAGCAGATTTTAAGGTCCGTCATATTAATGCTAATGATCAAACAGTAGAGGGGTTAGATTTGATTGGTAAACCAGTATTTACGGTCCAATTTCATCCTGAAGCTTGCCCAGGGCCTCATGATGCATCTCCATTATTCAATAGGTTTTCAGACATGGTTCAATTATTTCTAAATTCGAACATAATTATTGACGGAAGTGAGGTTTAATGCCTAGAAGAAACGATATCAAGAAAATTGCCATCCTTGGTAGTGGCCCCATTCGGATAGGGCAAGCTGCAGAATTTGACTTCTCCGGTTCTCAAGCATGTCGCGCTTTGAGAGATGATGGATATGAAATTGTAATAATAAATTCTAATCCAGCAACAATTCAAAATGATCCTGAAATGGCAGATAAAATTTATATTGAACCTTTATTGCCCGAAGTAGTCAAAAGAATTTTAGAGATTGAAAAACCTGATGCATTACTAGCAGGAATGGGTGGGCAAACAGCATTAAATCTAGCATCAGCATTGGCACATGATGGATCTTTAGATCAACTAGGCGTTGAATTGATCGGTTGTGATTTAGTTTCTATTGATGAAGCAGAAGACAGAGATTTATTTAAGAAGACATGTGAAGAAATAGGTTTGCCTGTTTGCAAAGGCATAGCATGTTCCACTATAGAAGAAGTTTTGTCCGCATCAAATAAACTAGGAGGATTCCCACTATTGATAAGGCCTGCATTTACACTGGGTGGCTTGGGTGGAGGAACTGCATTCAATACAGGGCAATTAGTAGAAATTGCAAGTCAAGGAATTCTTCATTCCGCAATTGGACAGGTTCTAGTTGAAGAAAGTATTCTTGGATGGCAAGAGCATGAATACGAAGTTATGAGGGACGATTCTGATAATGCAATTATTGTGTGCACCATGGAAAATCTTGATCCAATGGGCGTCCACACTGGTGAATCTATTGTAGTCGCTCCACAGCAAACACTTTCCGATCAGGATCATCAAATGCTTAGAGATGCGGCCCTTAAATTAATCAGACGATTAAATATCAAAGGTGGTTGTAATGTTCAATTTGCATTTGACCAATCTAGTGGAGATTTCCGCGTCATAGAAGTTAATCCACGAGTCTCGCGATCTTCTGCATTAGCATCAAAAGCCACTGGATATCCAATTGCTCGAATGGCAGCATTAATTGCTGTTGGATATACTTTGGATGAATTGCCAAATCCAATAACTGGAGAAGGTACTACTGCCGCTTTTGAGCCAACATTGGACTATTGCGTAGTTAAAATTCCAAGATGGCCATTTGATAAATTTAGAACTGCAGATAGAACTATTGGAACATCTATGAAATCTACTGGTGAAGTTATGGCAATAGGGCGTACTTTTGAAGAAGCGTGCCTAAAAGCATGGTCTAGTTTAGAATATGGTAGACCTTATCCTAGACCACTAACTAATAATGAATCGTCGGATGGTGACGCAGATAGTGAAAACCAACCATTGTCTACGGCTATATTAGAAGATTGGCTAAGAGTCCCAACTGACAGAAGGATAACTGCAATTTTTGAAGCATTTCGTCGAGGCTATAATGTTGAGGATGTGAGAGATTTAACCGGAGGCATAACTCGTTGGTTTCTACATAGATTCGAAAGCATGGCATCTACGGAACTACAAATTAGAGCTTCAGGAGAGATGGGCCTAAAGCCATCTTTAATCCCAGAATCAGAATTAAGAAATTGGAAAGGTCAAGGATTTTCTGATATACATATTGCAGATGCACTTTCAGGTTTCCCCGATGGAGGAATATCTAAAATTCCTGTTGGAGATGGTGAATTTGCCGTAACATCCCGAAGGCATGAGTTAGGGTTGCATCCTAAATATAGGATGGTAGACTCATGTGCAGCAGAATTTGCAGCAGTTACACCATATTATTATTCTACTTATGAAGGAGGTAATACAAAAATTGGCATAGATCAGACGCCAATTGATAAAAATAGTGGTAAAAAGAGAATTGTTGTAGTTGGATCAGGGCCAATCAGAATAGGGCAAGGAATAGAATTTGATTACGCATGCGTACATGCAGCAGGAGCGATTCAAGATTTAGGGCATGAGGCGATAATAATAAATAATAATCCTGAGACAGTATCTACCGATTTTGATACTAGCGATAGATTGTATTTTGATCCATTATCATTAGAATCAGTCTCTGAAATATTATTAAGGGAATCTGCCGATGGGATATTATTACAATTTGGTGGGCAAACTGCTATAAATTTAGCATTACCATTATCAGAAAATTTAAATCATTTAAGAAAATTTGGACTTAATACTATCATTCAAGGAACTCCTCCCTCAGCCATTGATGAAGCTAGTGATAGAGATCTTTTCGAAAAATTTGCATCAAGAAATGATTTAAGGATGCCAAATGGTATGACGGCAACATCCCCAAAAGAAGTATATAATTGTGTTTCAAATATTGGATATCCGGTTTTAATTAGGCCATCATATGTTTTAGGTGGAAGGGGCATGGAAATCTTGTCATCTGATGAACAATTGGAGACATATATGAAAGAAGCGTATATAGCTAGAGATCGTCCATTATTAATTGATGATTATTTAGGAGATGCAGTTGAATTAGATGTCGATGCAGTTTGCGACGGTAACGAGGTTTTAATCGGAGCAATAATGGAACATTTGGAAGAAGCGGGAATACATTCCGGTGACTCTACTTGCTTTATTCCACCTCAAAATATATCTACAAAAATAATTTCCCAAGTGGAGGAATGGACAAGAATAATTGGTTTAAAATTAGGAATTATAGGCTGTTATAATATTCAATTTGCTATATGTGAAGAGATTCTATATGTTTTAGAGGTTAATCCAAGAGGTTCTCGAACATTCCCATTCGTCGCCAAATCAACAGGGATACCTTTAGCCAGAATTGCTGCAAGAATAGCATTAGGAGATAAAATCAAAGATTTACCAATTCCTTTACCTCAAAAAGATATAGTATGTGTCAAAGCCCCTGTTTTTCCATTCATAAAATTAAGAGGATTAGATCCTGCACCAGGGCCAGAAATGAAATCAACAGGAGAGGTAATGGGTTCACATGTCAGAGCATCCGCTGCATATCTAAAGGCTAGATTGGCTACGGAGTTACCTGTCCCAATACATGGAGGAGTTTATATCACTGTCAAAGATAAGGATAAATTTGAAGTCATAAATCAAGCAAAAGAATTACAGAAAATAGGATTTAATTTATTCGCAACAAGTGGAACATCAAATATTCTAAGAGATTCTGGAAAATTAGATGTTACTACATGCTATAGGATATCAGAAAGAAAATCTCCAGATGCACTAGATTTAATGAGGCAAGGTAAAATTCATCTCATAATAAATACTCCTAGTTCTACTGGTGGTGCTGTTTTAGATGGTAATATGATGAGGAGGTTAGCAGTAGAACTCAATATTCCATTTGTCACTACTATGGCAGGTGCTAAAATGGAAGTTGAAGCCATTCTTGAAGCCCAGAATGGAATTCCTGAACCAAGATTGTTAAATATATCACCATTAGGAAAGATTGTGATATAATTCTTGATTATAAATACTAAAAAGAATTTAAAATGATGAATCTATTAATGATATCATATGGTCTATTCCGACTTCAGATATTATTGATGCAATTCTTGGCCCGTTATGCTTTCCCAACATTAACCAATAGAGTGATGCATAACATTCCTTGGCACTAATTCCAGATTTTTTAGAAATACTCCTTATCAGATTACCTATTTCCTTTTCATTCCACGCGCAATCAGTTATTTTTTTCCTAAATAATACTATGAATTCTATTTGATTTGAATTTATATTTTCAACAGCTTCTTCTGTTATAGTTTTATGAATCACTATCTTAGAATTTTCAGGAAAATGAGGGCCATCTATCCAATTTCTCATACGTTCTAATCTTTCAATCAATATTTTATTTGGATTATTGTCAATATGTCCGCTATTGTTCAATGATTTCCAAACATCCTCATCTTTACTTTTTATCTGAGCAAGCAACGATAGATGCCTAAAAGATACTCCTCCAAATGATTCTTGAGGATTTTCTCCTCTATTTAGTTGACTAAGATTCAAGGCACCAATATTGGTTTCCTTTGCTATTTTTTGCCTTCTAGTCATTCCATCAATTTCATCTGTAGTCGTTTCAGACAATAATCTTTCATATTCATCTGCTGTTTCAAATAATGTGGCGCCAGTATCAAAATCAATATGTCGATTTACTTTACTTCTAGCAATAACATATCTTAATATTTGTGGAGGAACTAAATTTAATGCTTCAACTGGGCCTATTGTTACTCCTTTTGAGCTTGACATTGGCCCCATGCCCTTCAATTGAATCCATTCATACACCATCTTTTTTGGTGGCTCACTACCTAATAATCTACAGATCGGTATCCCGGTGTCATAACTTCCTCCAGACGAACCGTGATCTTTACCAGCAGGTTCAGAAGTTATTGCATGTATACCCCAACGAGCAGCCCAATCAATCCTCCAAGGTAATTTTCCTTCCGCCTTCGTGATATTTGATTTCCCCTCAATTCCTAATCTATCTGTCCAGTAAACATATGGTTTTTCATATCCAGTAACCTTTACTCCGTCCATACTGCCATCTGAGCCAATTGGGCTATAGGGAAACCAATCATTTGGGAGTTCTCTGCCTGAAATATTTTCAATTATCTCTCTTATGTGTTCTTTTTTTATTATTGCAGCATCTATCTTTTCTGCAAATCTCCCATCTGCATATACTTGGTGATTCATTATGACTTCAGGAAATACTCCTATTTTTTTTAATGATTCTAAAAATGGATTAAGGAAGTATTCTGAATAACTTTTTCCATTTTTACTCGGTTCTCCATTTTTATCTGGGGCAGGAATATAGGCCAATGGTGTACCGATATATTTTTCATAGCTTGGAGATAAGAAATCATATACCCTTCTCAGAGGATCCATTGAATCTACGATAAAAATATATTTTGATTCAAGTCCTATATCGAGGCATGCACGATGAATCATTTCCGCTGTTAATATTTCTCTTATGTGTCCGATATGAAAATCTCCAGACGGAGTAATTCCAGACGCACAAACTTGTGATGTATTATTTTCACTCAGTTTCTGAGCAGTGTGATGGGCCCAATGCATATTAAAGCCTCAAACAGAAACTACTCTAATCAAGCCCCTCAGGGAAACTCCTTCTAATTCATCAGCAGTTGATTTATTGGCTAAAACTAGGCATAATTTAACATCTGCACCAAGAGATTTAAGATTATTTATAGTTTTCTTCATGGTGGTTCCAGAAGATACGACATCATCAACAATTACGACCTTTTTTCCTCTAACATCGGCATAAACATCTGAAATATGTCCATCTCCATTGTCATGTATACTTCTACTTATGGATATCTCTAAATCCATCATGCTTGCTATCGACTGTGCAAAAACAATACCGTTAAGACTTATTCCTAGAATTACATCTATATCATCTCCGCACTCTTCTTCTATTATGTCGCAAAATATGGACGAAACTGCTTCAATTCTTGAGCCTTTAACTGCTATTGATCTCCAGCCAATTCGAATATCTTTTGGTGGTTCTTCTACGCTTTCTTTTGACGATAGCCACATCACTGTAGTTTGTGAAAGTGACATCTCATCTGCAATTTGTTGAGTACTTAATCCATCTGAACGATAACTCTCTACTTGGGCTCTAAGTTCATCAATACTCATTTGCATCATGCTTGCCGAGTGCTTGAGTGCTATGAATCCACCGATAATATGTTGTAATTATTGCATAAAAATCATATTTTTTAAAATTTACCAGTACTGCCGAAGCCACCATGCCCTCTTTCCGTTACGCCCAAATCATCAATACCGACCTCGGTAAAATATACTTCTGGTATCGGAGAAATAAGTATTTGTGCAATTCTTTCTCCTTCAGTTATGGTGTATGAATCGTGTTGACCAATCCAAGTCATAAGAACAAATAATTCTCCCCTATAGTCAGAATCAATTGTACCTATACTATGTGGGAGTATTAGGCCCTTTTTTCCCAAAGATGAACGTGCCCTGACTTGACCCTCGAAACCATTGGGAATAGCAACATGTATTCCTGTTCTAACTTTTACACTTTTTCGAAATGGAACAACAGTATCTTCTATTGCGTATAAGTCCCAACCTGCGGCATAAATACTACCTTTTGTTGGAATTTTTGCTTTTGGATCTACTGCAGAAACTCTAACTTCTATCGGCTCACTCATATATATTGGAAAGACCCAGCACTTTTCACACTTGGCGATGATGTCTTTCCGGTGACGTGAAAAAGGAGATGCCACTGGGGCATCCAATGACTGACTACGAATCTCTTCTTGATAGGGCAAGAGATAGAATTCCTAAGGATATTAGCGAAAGATCAAGATGGACTATGCCTGAACCAGATGTTCTTATAGAAGGGAGTCAAACAATTTTGAGAAATTTTTCAGATATTGTTGATTCTATGGATAGGGATTCAAATCATGTTTATCAATATTTATTGAACGAACTTGGAACTTCTGGGACACGAGAAAAAGTACGAGTTATGTTCAAGGGAAGAGTCCCCCCTAAAAGAATAAAAGAGAAAATCGTTTCTTATGTTAAATCTTATGTGATATGTAGCCAATGTCGTGCACCTGATACTAGTTTCATAAAAGAAGCCAGAACCACCTTGCTCAAATGCCAAGCATGCGGTGCTACTCGTCCAGTAAGGCTTTAACTTTCATATTGGAGAAAAATCTAATAATATCTTCCCGCAATTCTTTCTGTTATGCATATGAATATGAGCTTCAGAAACTTTTTCAAATCTCCAAACTGAATCAATAATTGGATTAATTGAACTTTTACTCATTAGTTCACTTAGCACCAATAGATGCTTTCTGAATATCTCTTCATCTTTTATTCTGCCCATATGTACTCCAAATATGGATTTATTCGAATTCATCATGTCAAGTGGATTAAATTTTGGAGTGGTCTTTATCATTTTAAGCGCAGCAAAAATTGATCTAGTCTTACGTGGAACAGCCGATGATGCACCAAAAATATGTAATTTACCACCGTTTCTTAACGATTTATATGATTTTAATAAATGTTTTCCAGCAACTGGATCTAATGCTTGATGAACTCCATGGCCATCAGTTAATTCTTTACAAATGTTGACAAAATCTTCTTTATCTTTATCGATAAAATACATTCCTAATGATTCTACAAATTCCTTTTTGGATTCAGATGCTGTTCCTATTATCATTCCTGCGCCATAAGTTTGACATATTTGCGCCGCTGCAGTTCCTACTCCCCCAGCCGCATGATGAATCAATACTGAATCTCCCTGTTGTAAATTACCTAAATAAATAAGCATATGGTATGCCGTAGAATATGTTACGGGAATTGCAGCAGCTTGATCAAAGCTAACATTATCAGGTATTGATATGACTCTCATGGAATCAATTATTACTTCTTCTGAATATCCTCCAAAACCAGTTAATCCAATTACTCGTTGATCAATTTGAAGATTTTTAACTTTGGGGCCTAACTCACTTATAACTCCTGAAACCTCATATCCAGGAGTAAATGGAAATTCTGGAGCCGATCCATACAATCCCTGCCTCATCATTAGATCGGCAAAATTTATGCCAGCTCTATGCACCCTTATTCTAACTTGATTTTCGCCAATTTTATTATGTTTTATCTCAACAATTTTAATTGATTCGGGGCCACCAACTTTGGGATAAATTATTTTTTTCATCGTAATACTTCCTTATACTCATCAAGGTAAATAAAATCTGATCTCAGATATCGATTTTTTCTTACGCTCTGGAACGACTTCAGGATAGCCCACCCTTATGAATCCGATGATACGCTCTTTTTCACTTGAGATTTTAAGAGCTTGATAACTTATTTCATGTCTAGTTATGGATCCTGTGCTCCATTGTGATCCTATACCTTGTTCCCACATAGATAATACAAAATTATGCAATGCACATACAGTTGCTGCATAATCTTCCTCGTCTCTAAATACATCATTGGTATTTATTGAGGTAGTTACCGCAATTAATGTCGGGACGTCTTTGATTTTTGAAATTGCTTTATTAATTCCGAATTCAACATCTTCTTTACTGCCTAAAGCCTTTTCTATCGCCATTAATTTAACAATGGGAATAATTTTATTTCTTGTCTCTTTTCCCATTATATAGAATTTCCATGGATGTGTCTGTTTATGACAAGGTGCGTGCCTTGCCGCTTCAAATCCTATTTCTAGATAATTATGTTCAATATCTTTGTTTGAGAATCTATATATTGATCTTCTTGTTAGTAAATTATTTTGAACTTTTGTCATAATCTTTCTTCCTAATTCAAAGTATCAAATTTCGCAGCTAGGATAAAATCAGATTCAGTCAAACCATCTATTTTATGAGTGTAGATAATCGCCTTTACTCTCCCCCATCCTATTTCGAAGTCCGCGTGATGATTCTCTTCTTCACAAATTGCACCAAGTTTTACGACATGATCAAGTGCATTTTGGAAGTTATCAAACTTCCAATTTCTCTCTAAATGATGAACCAATATTACTTCCCATTTTATGTCTAAAGCGCTTAATAATTCATCACATTCTTTCTCTACTAAGGCAGGTACCCCTCCCTCACAAGGTATGCATCTTTTATTTTTTAATTCCATCTTAATCAATCCCAAATGTGACTATCTATACGTCCTTCAGCCTGTTTTTCTGCCATTTCTTGAACGTTCGTCCTTCTTTTTATATCTTCCTTTTCAAATTTTAACAACTCTTCATCTTCTAAATATGTCCTTCTCATGTGGATAACTAGTTTAATCTCAATAATTACGTCTCTTGATATGGCTCTAAAATCACCATTATTATCCAATATGTCTACTGAATTTCTAGATGTGCCAATTAACATCCCACCAATTCTATTTGATTCTCCATTTTTTAAAACTCTATTATCTATTATAATTTCTACTAAATCATCTTTCCTTAGTCCATACCTTCTATCTATCAAAGGACCATGAAAAACATCAACAGTATTTTTTAAATTTGGAGATCCATGTTTTTCATATATTTGTCTAGCCCAATCGGGTAACTTGTTAAGATTACTTGACTGCTCTTCGCCTACCATATCTGCCTCGACAGTGTGTTTGTAAAAAAAGAAGACGGGTATATATTCGTCTTAAGCACATAAATTGACTAATGATTTCAAGTGTTATGCGTGTGACCACTCACTTGAGGGAGTCATATGGCATCAGTTGAATGGCGATCTATACCTACTGTATTATATCCTCAAGAAATTATTGATAAAGCGTTCTCTAGGGCGAGTAAACAAGCCGATATGGTGGAAGATCCTGATAAATATCATCGTGTACGAAAACAAATGAATAGGATGATTCAATCTGCATCTGATGTGATATCTTCAACACTTCTTGCTTACGTTTCTAAATGGCCAAGTCTGAATGCATTATCTGATTTTGATCAAGCATTAGTGGATGCGGCAGTAGGTTCAGATGACTATAAGAAGAATTTAGCAGCCTTGCAATGGGCATCAGAAAAAGTCATCAAAATTTCCTTAGATTCACAACGGAATATATTACATCTGAGGGACATTGATGGATTTCATAAAGCAAGGAGACATGCCTATGGTCGCTTTTCTTCCATTATTGACCAAATTGCTTCTCCGATAGTGTGGTTAGGAGATGCAAGAAATGTTTTAAGAAAATTACCAGCAATAGATTCTCTTGAACCATGTATTGTAGTTGCTGGCTCCCCAAATGTTGGAAAATCTGCTATGATTAGTGCCCTTTCATCGGGTGAACCTGAAGTTGCATCATATCCATTTACTACTAAGCAATTACATTTAGGCCATTTTTATCATCGTAGACGGGCTTACCAGATAGTGGATACTCCTGGTTTACTGGATAGGCCAATGTATGAGAGGAATAATATTGAGATGCAAGCAATAGCGGCTTTAGAAAATGTGGGTAATTTATTATTATTCCTAATTGATGCAACCGAAAGTGCAACAACTCCTCTGGAGGAACAATTAAATTTATTGAAAGAAGTAAAAAGAGCAATATCTGGAAAGCCATTATTGATAATACACACAAAAATAGATCTTTTTGATGAAATTCCTGATAACTTTGAATATTGCATAAGTGCCGAATCAGGCATAGGAATTGAAGAACTAAAGTCGCAAATGATAAAAGAAATAGGCGCAGATATAATTCCTAATCCATTAGAATTACCAGAACATTGGCACAGGCAAGACGACTCGATTAAGCCATTAGGTTCAACACAAGAAATTCTTCGCCGTTATGATGAAGATAAATATTTATAAAATTCTCCAATTATGGCCACAAGTGGTACAAAATATTTGATAGCCACCTACGGATCTATCTAGGCCACTTATCTCTTTTTTACTTCCACAGTTCGGACAATTATGTTCGAGCATGTCGCGCCCACTGTGAATTAGTTATTCAAAGATGCTGTATTTACAAAAATTAAGTATTCCTAAATTTTTCAAACCATTTTTTTATAGGAAATGCCATTTCGGTGGCGCCAATGAATAAAAATAATCCAACTGTAGCCAGTAAGATCTCTATTATTGAATTTAATGAAACTTTGATATCTAAGGTTACATCTTGATTACTAATTGTTGCACCATCCTTGCCTCCAGTTATGAATCTATATTTGTTAGGGTGCATATCAAATTTCAAATTACCTTCAGAATCTGATCCTCCTGCTATTATTAATCCTTCAAAATCTCCTTCAGTACAGTTAGTTAATCCATTACTATCTGGTTCACAGGCCTCTGGATATTTATTTATGACTCCAAACCAACTTCTATCAGGTTCCCCCCAATTTACATCAACTTCAATTTGTAATAATTTGAACGCATTTGGAACATTAATGTCCGAACTTGTCATCCCAATTCTGCAACCTATGTCCGCATCATCACTACATGGAACAATGGGTATATCATATATTTTTTCTTGATGGGAAAATCCAATTATACTTCCCAATAATATTAATATGCATATTGCCCCAACAAATCCTGGAAATATGGATAATATTTTCATCATATTATATCCTCGCATTAGTTAGTTTGTTGCATATTTAAGATTAAGAAAAATATTGCAATTGCTGGAAATAGATACATCATTATTGTCAACCTCTTTCGTGCTTTATCCTTCTTTATCCACGAATTAGAGCACTTATCGGCATTACATACCGGAGGATCCCTTTCCAATGGAACGGGTTTCCAACAAATTGAGCAATGTCTATGTGGCGATATACTTACTTCATCTTTCATTTTCATTTTTCTCGATGCATTATTTCTAGCTTCCTTAGCAGTTCTTTGTGCTGCTCTTAAAATAGTATCTTTACGACTCAAAAAATCACCAACTTACTATTGTGCCTTCAAAATTACTTCCTTCCATAGAGTTTTTTAAATTATTTATTTTTCTACCATCTAAAATATTTAATTCCATCTTATTGACTATTGCACACTCAACTCCAATTGGATCAACAACTTGTGAATCTCCTGCTCGAAAATGTTCAGGCGGTCCAACTATATTTTGTAAATCGAATAATGATAAAGAATCAAAGGAACGAGCATCCGAATTCTTTCTCGGATCTTTATCATATACTTTCGATACATTCGTTGCAATGATACATTTTGATGAATTAGTTGCAACTGCTAATTTTATGGCTACATTATCTGTTGTATGTCCAGGTTGTGTGCCTCCCATTACTACTACATCAAAATCCATCATCAAACTAACTGCCACCTCGATAGAATCCGGAACTGTACTACAAGTAGAAATCCCCGCTTCAATAAGAACTTCTTTAATTATAGTTGCATTTAAACGAGTGGCTGCTATTCCAATTTTATCTAATGCACCAACATTGCTGATTAATGGCTTTACCAAATCGATGCTTTCTCTGGCCGGACTACCTCCGCCAACTACGAGGCCTATTTTTGTCCCATTATTGACTATTTTACCTATGATGTCAACTAATTCAGTAAGCCAAATTTCGCGCATTACAATTTCTGGGCGCAATAAACTTCCTCCCAATGCAGCCACGATGGTCCCCATTAGGCGAGGGAAGAAGATACTCCCTTTCAAGTTCTATGCTCTCAATAGGCTGAAGGGTTGAAATGCAGTCCCCTGCGACAATTCACAGAGGGGCGTCTATGGCTGAAGATTTAGAAACACAACAGCGCAGATTAAAACTTAAAAAAACCCTTGAAGAACTTTCACAGATGAAGGGTATGGGGACTGAATTAGTGACGGTCATCATACCTCCTGATAAGATGATAAGTGATGTAAGGCATCAGTTATCCCAAGAGGCAGGTCAAGCAGCCAATATTAAATCTAAATCTACAAAAAAACATGTTACCGATGCAATAGAATCAGCTTTGTCTACTCTTAACAGATACAAGACACCTGGTATAAGCGGAATTGCAATATTTGTTGGACACGTAATTGTGGGAAATAATAAAACTCGATTAATTTCTACAGTAATTGATGATCCTCATGAACCCTTCACTTCTTCCAGATATAGGTGCGACTCGTCCTTTGAAGTTAGTCAACTTGAAGAAATGTTAATTGACAGGACGGCATATGGTTTGTTTGTAATAGATCGTTCAGAGGCCGCATATGGATTAGCATCTGGAAAAAGATTACATTGCCAAGAACATGTGACTTCTTTGGTCCCTTCAAAACATGGAAGGGGAGGGCAATCTGCTCAAAGATTCGAAAGATTGATTGAAGAAGCAGCGCATAAATTCTTCAAAAAATCTGCTGAAAGGGCATGTGCTTATTGGTTACCTATGATTGATAATTTGAAAGGAATAATAATTGGGGGCCCAGGTGCTACAAAAGATTTTGTAATTAGAAATGATTACTTCCATCATGAGATTACAAAACTCATCAGAGAGCCTTATTTTGATGTTGGATATTCCAATGAAAGTGGCCTGAGGGAACTCATACAAAGGGCAGGAGGGCTAATGGATCAGATTGAATTGGATGTCGAAAGAAAATTAGTTGATAATTTTCTTAGGGAAGTAATGCAAACTAATCCAAAAGCAACGTATGGAGAAGTAATGATTCGTTCAGCATTAGAACAAGGCGCAGTTGAAACATTACTTCTGTCTGAAGCATTATCAAAACGTAGAGTGGAATGGTCATGTAAAAAGTGTAAAGAAATCTGGGAATCGACTCAAAATAATCGATCTGAGATTCCTAAATGTCCTAAATGTAAATCCTCCGATGATGTCATCAACAATCCTGATAAAACTATCGATTTAATAGATGAGCTTTCACTTTTAGCGGCACGTACTTCTTCTAAAGTAAGGTTAGTATCTTTAGATACTGAAGAGGGGGCAACTCTCAATGCAGCATTTGGAGGTATAGCAGCCCTCTTGAGATATTCATGGTCATGAGGAATTTTTTTGCAAATATTGATAAAAGAAATCTATCCATTTTTTGATGAAGTTTTTTCTAAACTAGGTGTAGAAGAAGATATTTGGGCCAACCTTCTCGCACCAGCTACAAAAGAAGGCCATGCAGATGTTGCACTGCCCTGTCACTCTTTATCTAAAATTCTCAAAAAATCACCTCTTCAAATATCGTCAGATATAATTGATTTACTTTCTAAAGATTTATCGGAAATTGCTATAATATCATGTATGAATGGTTTCATAAACGTTCAAGCTACAAATGATTGGATGGGGTCAAAACTCTATGAAATATCATCCGACTCAAGATTGGGAATTCCTGAAGAAGATAATCGTAAAATAGCAGTTGACTATTCTGCACCTAATGTTGCTAAAGAAATGCATGTAGGTCATCTTCGTTCCACTGTTATAGGTGATTCCATAGTTAGGATATTATTATTTAAAGGCCATACTGTCATTAGGGAGAATCATATTGGTGATTGGGGTACCCCATTTGGCATGTTAATAGAGCACCTTTTGGATATGGGTGAAGGTGAAGCAGCAAATGAACTCAATGTTGGTGATTTAGATGGATTTTACAAACAAGCCAGATCTAAGTTTAATTCCTCAAATGACTTTGCACAAAGATCCAGAAATAGAGTTGTACTATTGCAAAGTGGTGATTCTGGAACATTAAGATTATGGAAAATTTTGGTTTCCGAGTCAATGCGTTATTTTAATGAAGTATATTCAATGCTGAATGTTTTACTGGTCGATGAGGATATCAAAGGAGAATCCTCTTATCATGATTTATTACCAGTTGTAATTGAACGACTTAAAGATGCCAATATTCTGGTTGAAAGTGATGGCGCAGAAGTCGTTTTTCCTAGGAAAAAATGGATTAACAGAGAAGGTAAAGAAATGCCCATGATTATTCGAAAAGGTGACGGAGGATATAACTATTCAGCCACTGATCTGGCTTGTATCATAGATAGGGCTGAAAATTTAAGAATTAATGATTTTCTTTACGTTGTTGGGACTCCTCAAAAACAACATTTTGAAATGGTTTTCGATATTGCTGAAATGGCAGGCTTGATTAACGAAAATCATAATTTAGTACATGTAAATTTTGGTTCAGTACTAGGACCAGATGGAAAAATATTCAAAAGTAGGGAAGGCAATACTATCAAATTAGTAGATCTATTATTGGAATCAATTTCAAGAGCAGAGGCCACAATAAAAGATAAAAATCCTTCATTAAAATCTAATGAACGTAATAAGGTAGCCAAAATGATAGGTATAGGTGCAGTCAAATATGCTGATTTATCTACTGAAAGATCCAAAGATTATATTTTCAATTGGGACAAAATGTTATCCTTCGAGGGCAATACATCACCTTATTTACAATATGCACATGCTAGAATTTGTAGCATATTTTCTAAATCAAATATATCTAGAAATGTTTCCCGTAATTCTAAATTTAATATTCTTGAGAAAGAAGAAGAACTTCTTTCCAGGAGGCTAATTGCATTTTCTAGCCATTTGGAAGAAACTATGGCTAATTATTCTCCTCATAAATTATGTAATTATTTATATTCATTAGCATCCTCATTTGCTTCATTTTATGAAAATTGCCAGGTTTTGAAGTCCGAAAACATAGAAATCATGCATAGTAGGTTGGCACTATGTGATTTAACTGCTAGGACTTTAAATTTAGGGATGGAATTATTGGGAATAGAATGCCCCGAAGAAATGTAGTGTTATTTATATGATAAATATCTTACAAAGCTACCATAAATAATTCCCGATAATGCTAAACTTTCTTCGTTAAATCTATCCATCGTATCTAAATATGTGTGATACTCTGATGAGCCAGAGCCATAACAAACCAAAGAATTCCCAAATTTATCTTCACTAATTTCATAAACAAACGGGGCATGATCGGAATTCTTGGGCATTTCTTCAGAATCTAAAAGCATTACATTAATTTCGTATTTATCGTATATGTTACTATACTCATCCCTAAAGGTCTTAACTATTTTATTAATATGAGATATGTCATTATTGTTATTTCCAAATAAAGTTACTCCAGTATTTCTTTCTAAGTCTATGTGATTCATATCTAAATTGATATACAGTCTCAGATCTTTTTCTAATCTATTCTGATGTTTTTTTACCCATTCGCTAGACCCTAACAATCCTTCTTCTTCGCCCCCCCAGGTACAGAACCATAAGGTATATTCAGGCTCGCCGATTTCAACTAATATTTCACTAAATTGTCTAGAAATTTCTTGAAGAGTGGCGACTCCTGCCGTATTATCAATTGCTCCTTGGCCATTATATACTGTGTCGTGATGCGCCCCAAAAATAATTAATTTATCCGTTTTACCTTCTATTATCCCACAAGGGACATATATTGTCCCAGTCCCCTGATTTTGAACATCGACAATCATCTGTATCCTTGAATTCCCATTAACTACTTCATTTACAATATACTCTCCAACACTTTTTGATGCCATTAAGAAACCAATGCTTTCTGGAAGATTATTAAAAGAATCTACATTTAACGATTTAAAATACGGCACACAATCATTTTCTATCAATTCTCCACAATTTGTTTTATCATTAATTAAAATTAAACCTGATAATTGATTCTCTTGAGCTCTTAAAAACAATACTGTGTTGTTCTCAGTTGCAGACTCATTATTTATTGAATCTCTAAGCCATACTAATCCTATTCCCTGTGATGCTGTGCCCCAATTTTTATCCGCACTTCCTACGCCTAAATCGATAACATTAGTTTCACTTGCATATCTGATATCCATTGAACCACTGTATCCTTGAATTACGTAATCTTCAGTATGTGTAAATTCTACTATATTCCTATTTGCATCTGCAATTGAACATGGGGTAGGGCCTGCTAAAATTCCTCCTAAATCTCCTGGAGTACATAATGACAATTCAAATTGATTTCCTAGTTCAAACATGGGGACTTTAAACTCTTCAATCGTTGAAGGTATATTCATTTCTGAGAAATTATATTTTATCGATTCAGCAGTATTTTTTTCTTCAATAGTTCCTGATAGCCTTCCCTCCCAATCTGGATGTCCGAGGTTAACAAGAGTTTGTGCATACTCTCTAGATTGGTTTATATCAAAGTCTATCAAAATATAATCTTCTTCTCCGCCTATGATATCTAGTATTCTATCTGAATTTAATAGTGCTCCTCCCGACATCCCGATTATTACAATTATTATTATCGATAACGTTGAGAAATGAATTGACTTTATGTAATCATATTTGTCGGTAATCATATTTATTATGTGATATTTATTTATTTTTTCCTCTATAATTTCTGCATCAATGAATGTTTCGCCCTCTAGTCTTTTTATGAGCTGAGTTTTATTTCCCGTACAAGGCATATTATTATTTTTTAATTCTAATTTTAGTTCCTTAACGGACATATCATGCCAATTTTTCATAATAATTCCTACATTTAAATTTCAATAACGGGGAAGTTAAATTTATTAATAAATAGTTTATCTATTGATTTCAGTTCCATCCCATCTTTTACCTAACTTATGTTCTATGTCTAGTTGATCTAATATTCTAGCCACCACAAAATCTATCAATTCTTCTATTGAAGTAGGATTATGGTAAAATCCCGGGCTCGCTGGTAGAATTATAACGCCCCATGAGGACATCTTTGCCATTGCTTCTAAATGGACAGTTGCAAAAGGAGTCTCTCGTGGAACTAAAATCAATTTTCTACCTTCTTTTAATGCTACTAGTGCACTCCTTGTAGCTAAGTTATCTGAAATCCCAGCTGCAATTTTGCCGATTGTAGTACCACTTGTTGGGCATATTATGTATGCATCGAATTTAGCAGATCCGGAAGCTGGCCTCGCAGCTAAATTTTTATTATCATGTAATGTTACCCCTTCAATATTTGCTAGTTCTTCAGGAGTAATGGAACATTCGAGTTTTAGATTTATCGCACCAGCATTTGTAACTATCAAATCTATTTCCCAATTAGCATCTAATAATGCCCTAACTAAACGGACAGCATATTGAGCCCCAGATGCTCCTGTTATTGCAACAACTGCTTTGGCCATGATTATGGCGTACATAGTATACATTTTGAACTATTGCTTGTATTCATTGAAACAAATAGTCATCATAATTGGGAATTATATCAAATTTAATTATCATATTTGTAAATTAATAATTAAATATTGACTCCATAGAGTTCCAGTATAAGTAATATTTTTGAAGTTAATATTTATTTTTTTTTAATTAATATTCCAAGGCAATATTTCTTTTACTTTCCTTTCTAAAGCTTTTTCAATATTAGAAATTATGGCATTTTCTAATCTTAAACGGTCTATTTTACAGCCCTCCTTGTCATGAGTGTGGCCTAATTTATCTAATGATGTAGTTGTACCCTTTTCCAAGCCACAACACTCAAGCTCCTCTATTCTATTTCCAGGAGTTGCGTAATTTATGGCCAATCCATGTCTACTGACCCAGTGTAGAAAAGCCAAGCCAATCGAACAAATCTTTTTACCATCTATCCAAACACCCATCATCTCTGGATTACGGTATGCATTCAAACCGCAATCTGATAATGAAGTAATTACTAATTGTTCAAATTTTCCTATTATTTCTCTGATACTTTGCTCCTTAGTTCCCCATTTAATTATTGGATATACTACTAATTGCCCCGGTCCATGCCATGTAATTCCGCCGCCCCTATCGACATCTACTTTCTTGTAATCACTACTTATTTGTACATCCTCTCGTCTTGATTTAGCCCCAATTGTAACAATTTCAGGATGTTCGACAATAATTATTGTATCAATTATTTCATCATTTATCCTCTTTTTTTGCATTACTTTCATAAAATCGGAAACTATGTTATGTTCAATTATTCCAGCCCTGAGGACTTGAACTTCATCCAACAAAAATCCCTAACCTATGCTGAATGAATTGCATGACCAAGCGTTTTCATAACACTTTCATGAAACGATTCCGTCATTGTCGGGTGTGCATGGACTGTATCTGCAATATCTTCCAATAATGCACCCATCTCTAAAGCTAAAATAAATTCTCCACTTAATTCTGCTACATGACTCCCTACAGCTTGAATTCCAAGTATCACGTGATCATCTTTTCTGGCTACTACTCGTACAAATCCTCCAGTTTTTTCGGCCTCTAGAGTCAATGCTCTTCCATTAGCGGCTAAAGGGAATTTACCAATTATTACATGTTCGCCTCTATTTTTGGCTTGTTCGGGATCCAGTCCTACAGAAACAATTTCAGGTTCTGTAAAAACTATTGCTGGAATGGCAATTTTATCGAATTCTCTATTTTTTCCAGCAATAATTTCTGCCACCATTTCTCCTTGGGCACTTGCTTTATGGGCTAACATTGGTTCTCCTGCAACATCTCCAATTGCATAAATTCCGGGAGCGGATGTTCGGCATTGCCTATCAATCCTAATGAAATTTCCAGATGCATCCATCCTAATTCCCATATTTTCTATTCCCCAACCTTTTGAGTTAGGCCTTCTGCCTACTGTGACCAATATTTTATCTACTTTTAATGTATGATTCTCATCATTTTTATCAAAAATAAGATTTACTTTTCTTGATGCTCCCTTTCCTTTTATTTCTGCACCCCTTGCTAACGAATTAGTGTGAATTGTAACTTTATTCTTTTTTAGCCATATTTCCAATGGACGCCTAATTTCTTTGTCCATAATTGACAGTATATTGTCCGTTCCTTCTACTATTGTTACTTCCGAACCCAATTTCGTTAATGCACAACCTAATTCTAATCCTATATATCCACCTCCAACAATCGCAACACTCTTCGGTAGTTTATTCAAACTTAGTGCACCACTTGAAGAAAGTATGAATTCTTCATCACATGGCATAAATGGTAGATCTATGTGACTTGATCCTGTTGCAATGATGACATTTTCTGCTTCTATGGTAATTTCCCCATCATCAGTATTGACTATGCATCTCTTTGCTTCAGTAAATCTCGCCCATCCTTTGATTACCTCTACTCCTGCATTCTTTAACAGCGCATCGACTCCATTAGTTAATTTATTTACTATGCCATCTTTCCAATTTGTTAATTCAGCCATATTTAATTTTGCAGTTCCTTCTACTGTTAATCCCATGTGGCCTTCTTTTACACTATGTTTTTGAAGTGACTCAAATCGTTCTGCAGCATGAATTATTGCCTTACTTGGTATGCAACCAACATTTAAGCATACACCTCCTGCCTTATTCCCCTCAACTATTACGGTATCTAAGCCTAACTGACCTGCTCTAATTCCTGCAACGTATCCTCCAGGGCCTGCTCCAATTATTAGGACTTTACATTTACGAATTTCCGTCATATTATCCCTCATATGAATATTAAAGCAGGATTTTCTAACATTCTCTTCAAATGTTGAATCATTGCTGCGCCATCTGCTCCATCTACAACTCTGTGATCAAATGAACTAGAAACATTCATTATTCTTCTGATAATTATCTGTCCATTCTTAACTACTGGCATTTCTCTTGCTTTATGGACTCCTAATATTGCTACTTCTGGATGATTAATTATTGGAGTAGCACCTAAACCTCCATCTCTTCCTAAACTAGTGATGGTGAAGGTTGATCCTCCTAACTCGTCTAAACTAGCAGTTCCTTTTCGGGCAGCTCCAGATACTCTTTGCATTTCCGATGCTGTTGTCCAAATATCCATGGTTTCAACATTTTTCACAACTGGTACATATAATCCTCTGTCTGTTTGAGTTGCAATTCCTAAATTTATTCCACTATGTCTTCTTACAATATTTACATTATCATCAAATAATGCATTACATTCTGGATGATCTGGCATTATTTTAGATAAAGCCATCATTATGAATGGTAAGTATGTTAATTTAGGCTGAGCATCATCTCTGGAGAGATTTAAATTATTTCTTAATTCTTCTAATTGAGTTACATCTATTTCTTCAAAATATGAAAAATGAGGTATCGTTCTTTTACTAATTACCATTTGTTCCGCAATCTTCCGTCTTAATCCTACAACTTTGACTTCAGTTATTGCTTCTCTTTTAGCATTATGATTATTATTAATGGAGCCAGTAGTTACTCCTTTAGTAGCAATATTTACATCTAAATCTGCATGCCTAATTCTTCCAGCAGGGCCTGATCCAATAATATTTACTAAATTTATTCCCGCCTCTCTTGCCCTTCGCCTTACTGCCGGACTTGCCAAAATTCTCTCATTATTTCTTATATTATTCGGAATTTCAGATTCTACTGAATTTACTCTTGCTGGCGATATAGTCGCAGAACGAAGTAAAACTTCTGGGTCCGCTAAAACTTCAGGTTCCGCTATAACTTCAGGTTCCGCTATAACTTCAGGTTTTGGTAAAATTTCTGATTCTGATTTATTCGTAGGTTCTGTTACGCTGGAATCTGCCCCCAATTCATCAGAATTTTCTGAATCAAAACTTATCAACGTGGTCCCAACTGGCACCATATCTCCAATATCTCCACTCAATGATATTACTGTTCCATCTATTGGTGAAGGTATAGTAACAGTTGCTTTATCTGTCATGATATCTACAACTGGATCATCTTCCTTTACTGCATCTCCAATTGATACATGCCACTCAACTATTTCTCCTTCAACTACTCCTTCTCCTATATCGGGAAGCTTAAATTCATATTTCGACATATCATTCCTCCTGTGTTTTTTTAATCGCGTCAATTATTCGTGCTGGACTAGGCATATAATCCCACTCTGTAGTATGAGGAAAAGGGGTATCCCACCCTGCTACTCTTTCTATGGGACTTTCCAAATTGTAAAAACATCTTTCTTGTATTGATGCAGATAATTCAGATCCAAAACCACTGGTTTTAGGGGCTTCATGAACTATGACGCATCTACCAGTTTTCTTTACAGAATTTACTATAGTTTCCTTATCCCATGGAATAAGGGTCTGTAAATCTATTAATTCACAATTAATTCCTGAATCTTTTATTGCCTTTTCTGCTACATGCACCATCGTCCCCCATGCTATTACGGTACAATCTGTTCCTTCTTTTGCAATTCTAGCTTGGCCCAGTGGAATATTATAATGTGAATCAGGAACTTCGGCTTCCGAGTGTCCTTTCCAAGTAGGTACATTATGAGGATCACCATAAAATGGCCCCCGATAGCATCGTTTGGGTTCAAAAAATATTACTGGGTCATTGGATTCAATGGCGCTTATTAATAATCCCTTTGAGTTGTATGGTGTGGAGCAATAGACTACTTTCAATCCTGGTGTGTGAGTAAACTGTGATTCTGGTGACTGAGAGTGGTGATGCCCTCCTCGAATCCCTCCACCTGCCGGTGTGCGAAATGTGACTGGGCACCAAAATTCTCCACCCGACCTATGTCTAACTTTTGCTATTTCATTAACTATTTGGTCATATGCAGGGAATATATAATCTGCAAACTGAATTTCTACTACTGGCCTTAATCCATTTATTCCCATTCCAAATGCTGTTGCAGCTATACCTCCCTCTGATAATGGTGAATCAAAAACTCTATGCTTCCCAAATTTACTTTGTAATCCATCACTTGTTCTAAATACGCCACCAAAATATCCTATATCTTCACCAAATAGGATCACATCTTCATCTTTTTCTAGCATATTGCTAAGTGCACTATTAACTGATTGTACCATGTTCATTTCAACCAACTAATCCACCTTCCATTTATTCATTTCATCCCATTGTTCTTGCAAGTGCCACGGTACATTTTCATAAACTTCTGTAAAGATTGTATCTGATGATGGATATGGGCCATTAGCCAAATCTCCATGTTTAACGGCTTCTTTATATGCTAAAATTACTTCCGAATCTATTTCATTCTCTAATTGTAAATGCTTCTCATCTGTCCAATCATAATTCTTTATTAGGTGTATTTTTAATCTTTCTATTGGATCTCCACCGGGCCAAAATTCATGTTCATTTGAGGGGCGATATCTAGATGGGTCATCACTGCTACTATGCGCTCCGGTCCTATATGTCAAAATTTCAATGTGTGTGGCACCTAATCCGATTTTGGCTCGTTCTCTGGCCCACTTAGTAACTGAATATAATGCCAAAAAGTCATTTCCATCTACTCTGAAACATGGTATCTCATATGCAAGCCCTCTGCTGGCAAAATTTGTCGATCCGCTCGCCATATTATAGTGAGTAGAAATCGCCCAATGATTATTTACTACATTTAATATAACTGGTGCTTTATAGACACTAGCAAAATTAAGTCCATAGTGATAATCACCTTCTGCAGAAGCACCATCGCCAATCCAGGTAATAGTAACTTCATTCAATTGTTTATATTTTGATGCAAGTGCTACTCCAACTGCTTGACTAAATTGAGTACCTACTGGGCTAGAAATTGAAATGAACCTACCTTTTTTGTAAGTATAATGAACTGGCATCTGCCTTCCCTTTACATTATCTTCAACATTACCAATACAATGGCATATCATGCTAACCATACTTCTACCTCTAACAAATTGAGCACCTGGCTGCCTGTAAGTTGGAAATATCCAGTCTTGTTCCTCTAACGCCATAGTTTGTGCTATTGCTATACATTCCTCTCCTAATGATTGCATGTAAAAAGATAATTTTCCAGTTCTCTGCATTTTCATCATTCTATCGTCAAATATACGTAATCTCACCATATGTTTTAATCCTTGTAATATTTCTTTATATTCCAGATTTGGATCCCAATCTCCATATGCCATTCCTTCATCATCTATTACTCTGACTAGTCCTCTGGAATGGGCAGATGTTTCTTCTGATTCACAGTCAATTGGAGGTTTTTTCAGATCATCAGGAGACCATTTCCATTTATCAAAAACTGGATTATCTCCAGGCCTAAATGGAGCATCAGGAACATGAATGGTGATATTTCCTTCCTCCTCGCTTGACATATACTAACCCCAGCCTCTTAGTTATAATATATTCTTTGGAAAACTAATTTCCAAATTGGCCCTCATAAAGAAAATTACTTATTGCTGATCCATTTTTATCCAAAGTTGATACACGCCCTCTTCCTTCCGATTCTTCCCATTGTAAACCTGCCCTGTAGGAAGATCTTACTAATGGGCCACTTGCAACAGCAGAAAATCCCATCTTTCTAGCTTCATAATCATATTTTGCAAATTGACTAGGGTTAGGAAATCGAGATACAGGTATGTGTTTGATACTAGGCTGAAGATACTGCCCAAGAGTAATCATGTCTACTCCAATATTTCTTAATTCTTTCATTGCTTCAATAACTTCATCATCATTCTCGCCTAAACCTACCATTATGCTCGTTTTGATTTTAATATCGGGTCGTAATTTTCTCGCCTCAGAAAGTATTTTTAGGGATTGTGAGAAAGATGCTCGAGAATCTCTAACTTTAGAATCTAGGCGTCGTACGCATTCTACATTATGTGCAAAAACTTTGATTGGCAATTTGTCTAATAACATATTTAATGCATTTAAATTACCATCCAAATCAGAACATAAAAGTTCTAATCCCACATTTGGAGTAGTATTTTTTACTGAAATTATGCAGTCTCTGTAATGATTTGCACCTCCATCTTCTAAATCATCCCTATTGACAACAGTGATAACTGCATAATCTAAATCCATTCTTCTAATGGCATCTGCTAATTCTTGTGGTTCGTCTTTATTTAATTTTTCAGGATTTTTTACTGTGCCAACTGCACAAAACTTACATCCCCTGGTACAAACTTCTCCAGCCACCATAAATGTAGCTGTACCTCTGCCCCAACAGTCATGAATATTAGGACATCTAGCTTCCTCACAAACTGTATGCAAACCATGTTCACGAACATTATTCCTAGCCTCATTAAATCTTTCTTGAGCCTTGCCTACCGGTAATGAGGTCTTGAACCATTCAGGAAGTCTTTTTCTATTCATTTTCCTTCTTTCCAACGCAGTAAGCTTGTGTTTATCTAACGCTAATGTATCTTCTGATGGCCTCGACTCAATTGTTGGTAGTCGCGGCACCATTGTTGTGCCGAGTAGACGTTGAAAGTTAACCATTATCATATCTATTCTACGAATTAAACTAAAAGTAGTAAAAAGCAACTGATCCTCGGTAAACTATGGGAAGAGGTACAGTATTAATTACAGGGGCATCAAAAAGAATTGGTAGGGCCATTTCCTTAATGCTTGCATCCGAAGGATATTCAATCGCTATTCATTACAATAATTCACATCAAGCAGCACTAGAATTATCAAATAAGATAAATTGCGAAGGAGGGAATTCTGAAATTTTTCACGCCGATCTTTCGAATTCAGACTCTGCATCAAATTTAATCAATGATGTTGAATCTAGTCTTGGTAGAATTTCTGGCTTAGTTAATAATGCATCTATGTTTATTTATGATGATATATCTAATTTAACCTCGAATTTATGGGATTCGCACATGAATATTAATGCTAAAGCGCCTGCTTTACTAATTAAAGAACTATCAAAAGCAACTCAAAATGACAAAAGAGCGTCGGTCGTAAATATCCTCGATCAGAAGATTGCTAACCCATCTGCGGACCACATATCATATACTGCATCTAGATATGCATTATTGGGATTAACTGATGCTCTTGCTCGTGGCCTAGCCCCCAATATAAGGATCAATGCAGTAGCTCCCGGGCATACGATGCCTAGTGAGGACCAATCTACAATTGGCTTTAATAAAGCTCAAAATGAATCTCCTTTAGGTTTTGGACCAAGCCCAAGTGATATAGCCCAAGCAGTATCATTTTTAATAAGTGCAAGGGCAATAACTGGTCAAATTATCTACGTAGATTGCGGAGAAAGATTCTTGTCAAGGAAGCGAGATGTTTTATTTGAAACGGAGGATTAATTATGATAAAGAATAATATGTTTACACCTAATATTAGTGATGATAAATCATATGATATAATTTTCATGGAAGATGTAATAAGAAATATTGATATTGGAATACATGATTATGAAAAAGGTGTTCCTCAGAGACTAAGTTTTGACCTTTATGTTAAGATATCTATGCTAAATAATGCATTTGATGACGATATTAATAATGTTCTTAATTATGAATATCTTATAGAAGTATTAGATTCAATAATTGATAATAATAGATTTTCTCTTCTTGAAACTTTGGGCAAATGCATTATGGATGAAGTATTGTCTCCTAATCAAGTCCAAGGTGCTACGTTAGTAATATCAAAAATAGATATATTAAAATCTGGAAAAATAGGATATTCTATGTCCAGAAATAAGTAATAATACATAAAATGGTGCTGGGAGTGGGATTTGAACCCACGAAGGCCTTGCCACCGGAGCTTAAGTCCGGCCCCTTTGACCGCTCGGGTATCCCAGCAAGCCTAGCGCCGAGGCTTCCTGCTTTGAATCGAACTGATAATTTAATGCAATATTTGATGCATATCTAGTACTATTGTCCCGAACGTTTTAACAATTTGATTATATCGGATGGGTATGGAGAACTATTACACATCTGTTGGACGTAACAAAAGTACTCTAATCGCTGTTTTTCTCGCATTATTAATTTTAGCACCGATTTATATCGCCTCAACCTCCAATTTAGAACTTAATTACCAAGAAAACAAAAAATATGAAAACTCTCAGGATACTAATTTGTATAGGTTATATTTTGCAGAAAACGATAATAATGGATCCTCCGATGGTGATGGATTAATTACGACTAAAATTCCAGAAGATGGAGGGCAAGCAACTGCTGATGCATTAGATAACGCCGTTCAATTCTCTACGGCTAAACTTAGGTCCACCTTGGACTTCACAACACGTAGTCTACAAGGTAGCAATAATTATTACATTCCATTAAATTTATTCTTAAGGGCTTCAGGACCTAGCGGCTCTACTGTAGATTGGACAGTCACTATGAAAGCATCAGGCTCCACAATAGGTTCTGTTACATTGAAGTTTGATGCCTGCAATTCTGGAATAGGTAGCAGTTGTGAAGATTTCGATTATGAGGTGTTTGAAGTAAGTGTTGGATCTAGGGAACAATTTTCTGTTTCTAAAGATGGAAGATTAGAAATTATCATAGAAGCATCAATGGATAATTGCGATGGCGGAGGTTTATTCTCCTCTTGTGAAGCTGAAATTGCATGGAATGAAATTGATGGCGATGGCAATAGATTTTCAAGTATGGAAGTTAACGCCAATGCAATGGCTGATAGTTTAGTTCTTGTACAAAGAGAAGGTTCTGAATTAGTTGAAGGGCCGGAATTAGAATGGTACCCAAATGATATAGTTTCTGAGAGGGCAATGCAATTTACATTTGACGTAAAAAGTGCCTTTGGAAGATATGACATTGCCGCTGTTGAACTTTTGGTGAGGGACCCAAATGGCGTTTACAAAATTCGTGAAAAAATCCAATTGTTGCCCGATGCAGATATTGAAGATACTAGTGCAGGAATATTTGGAAAATATATTTGGACGTATCCGAGCGGCCTTACATCGGGCGATTACTCAATCGAACTAGAAGTCTCAGACATTCAAGGTAATACTATTGTTATTGAGCATGAAACAATAAAAATGCTACAATGGGGGGTAGCAGTAAATCATCGATTTGATAATTATATTGAATTTATAGCACCAGGTGAGACTACGCCCATTCCTCTCCAGTTAGTCCACAGAGGAGACTCAACTAAATCTATGCAGGTTAAACTGGAAGTTATTACAAATTTAGGAAGCTCATGGCTTGTAGAATTCGACTCCCCTGGTGGTTATACATTAAGTCAAGGGGGCGATGTATTAAATCCAATTCTATCAATTACTGCACCCGATGATCTAAGCACTACGCCGGGCAAGATAAAAATAAGAGCAATTGCAGAAGCTACAGTAGAAGGAGTTCTAACAGTTGTCCATCAAGATACTCTTGAATTGGATTTGGAAAAAATCGATGTTTACCAACCTCCCGAAATTTCTCTTTGGTCTGAAGAACATGATGTTGCAATAGCAAATTCAACCAGAGGCGATGCAATTAACCAAGATATACCAAGATATGTAGAATATGGTGAATTTAATCCATTCTTGTTGGAGATTTTTAATACTGGTTTTGATGCAGACTCATTTAGAATAGATATTCTAAAACGTTCAAAAGCTATTTTTCAAGTATTCGATAATGATACAGGAGAACGAATACTAGAGGATGAAGGAGATGGAACCTTTCACGTATCATTATTAGAAAGGCACTCTACTCAAATCCTAAAATTTAGTGTAAAGCCCTCTGACGATAGGGAGGACTCAGATATCGGACAGATAGAATTAGAAATAATCAGTGAAGGCAATGCCTCATTGAGATCTACTATAATTTTCACTATTCAGAGAACATTTGGTATAAGGGCTGAAATCTCACAAGATTGCGACGGAACTCCTTTGGGGCACATCGAAGTTTCTTTATGCGCACCAGATATGGATAAACCAACTGTGGATTTAAGGGCCAGAATTCTTAATACTATGGAAAATGATCAACCATCTACTCTTTGGAGAATTCAAAATCCAGCATCATTAAATAAAAATTTGGATTTAAACCCACTTTATGGTCAGTGGCAATTTACAATTAAAGATAAAGATGGCAACTCTGTCCCAAGAGTTACTCTTGGACCCAATGATTATACTGAAGTATTTGTAACGGTAACATTGACAAATCAGGTAGAAGTGGGCAATCATACTGTTTATCTCAGAATAATAGAGGATACTGAAGATAAAAATCCTCGTTACTTTGATTTGCCTATGACATTTGAGGTTGAAGCTTCAGATCCAAATCTTGAGATAGTCCAAGTATCTCCTGTATCTCGTTTTATTCCTGGAGAATCATATTCAATTCAGATGAAGGTCAGAAATAAGGCAAATACTCCAATGACTGTATTATTAAATTCTGAAATCGAAGCCACTGGTTGGATTATCTCAATAGAAGGCAAATCCGGATCTCCACTAATAGAACTAGAGGCTTTCGAAGAAGAGACTTTTACAATTGATATAACTGTCCCTAGTAATTCCAATAATGGTGATAAGATACCAATCATAATTTCTGCATCGCCTCTTGATACTCAGCAAAGTTTTTCCGATGATTATACAGCTAAATTTACTCTAGATGCAGTTATTGAAATTTCTTCAGTAACTGAAATAATACTAAATGAATTGACTCATCCGAGATTATCAACTATGATTTTAGGTCTAGTCGGAGTTTTACTATTATTTGCAGGTATTCAAAGCCGTATGAATAAAAGAAAATGGGCTGCCCAAATGGCATACTTGGAAGTGATATCTGCTACGGAAAATAATAATAATGAAGTAGATCAAATGCCCGAAATTCCAGAACCAATTTTGGAGGAGATTGATAACTCGATAGATAGATATGAGGAAGAAGACATCGAACTTGTGTAAAAAATCACCAACTGTCCGAACGACGCTCCATTCTTCTTAAGACCATTATATAACCCCCTAGAAATGAGGATAGCATCATGAATGGGATTTTATTAAATTCTGATGCAAATATAATTAATAGAAAAAAGAAATCGGCAGTGTTTTTTAGTATTATAATGGTTTTTTCAAGTTTTCTAGCCATGGAATATGGCATATGGGAAGCTATGGCAACTACTGATCAAGACGGCGATGGGTTGAGTTATGGTATCGAATTTTTTATCAATACTCAGCCACAAGATTTTGATACTGATAATGATGGTTTACCTGATGGCTGGGAATGGCAATATGGTCTTGATCCATTATCTTCAGTAGGAAATAATGGTTCTACAGGAGATCCAGATTTAGATTCCTTGACTAATTTAAATGAGTATTTATATTCTATTCCTTCAAATTGGGATTTTTCAGGTACTCCAAATGTATTGGATAATGGCGTATGGTGGAATGGCACCGTTCCTGTTAGTAATTGGGATGAAGAAAGCGCAATGCAACTTCTACAAGGGTCTGGCAGTGATGGGTTTGATGAAGACCCAATGGGGAATATTTGCACCGACTCTTTTGATAATGATAAGGATGGATTAGTCGACTCTTTTGATAATGATAAGGATGGAGATGCTGATTGTTCATCTGATGACGATGACGGAGATGGACTAATAGATGAAGATAGAAATGGCTGGGATACGGATGGAGATGGAATGCCCGATGGGTGGGAAGTTGCACACAACCTAGATCCAACCTCAAACTCAAATATGGATGGTACTTTTGGAGATCCAGATAATGATGGTTTAATTAATTTGTATGAATATGTAAACCCTGCTTGGAATACTAGGAATGGATCTACATTCCCCCCAACTCAATATTTTAGACCAGGTCCCGATAATATGACTTTTACAACATCTCCTTGTAATCCGATGCTGGAACTGGGCCCGGGGGGGTGTCAATTTCTGACTGCAGAGGTTGATGGAATAACGCAAACTGATCCTCAAAATAATGATACTGATCTAGATGGATTAAATGATTCATATGAAGCTTTGACACTACTTACAGACCCAACATCACCAGATACGGATGGAGATGGAATAAATGATGGTATTGAAGTAAATGGCCAGTATGGAGATCCAGAACAAGGGTCTAATCCACTTGACAATAATACTGATGGGGATTACCTCGAAGATGGCGAAGAAGATCTAAATGGAAATGGGCTGATAGACGTCGGAGAAACAGATCCTACTCGGATAGAAGATGATGGTGATTTCGATGGCGATGGATTGCAAAATTGGGAAGAAAACCTAACTTGTACATTATGGAATTTAGCTGATAGCGATGGAGGAGGCGCTACCGATGGAGAAGAACTTGATTTCATGAGGGCTACGGATCCATGCATGTCATATGTAAATTTAGAATTTTCAATATTAAATTATGACATATCTACTAAAGAACTAACTCTTAATTCTACTGAGGGGATTAATCCAAATCCGATTGACTGGAGGCAAATAGATTATCCAATGGCATATTATAATAATACTTCAGGCGACCTAACGGGATTTAGATTCGTCAGTATTTTCGGTAATACTCTCAGAGGTATTGATTTAGATGTGCCATTAGGAACTTCAAGTATAATTATTACTAATGGATCATGGTGTTGGAATGCTACTGTTGGAGCAATTAATGATCCTCATTGCGATGACGATTACTCTGATTTAGATTCAGATGGATTGGCAGATTGGGAAGAACTAGTTGGAACTTGGGGTTACATTTCAAATATAAATATGTCAGATTCGGATGGGGATGGGGTAAATGATTTATCTGAAATTCAAAATTTTACAGATCCCTTGGAGCCTTGCGACAATATATTGGACTCAGATATGGATGGATTAAATAATTATTTTGAAAATAATACTGGCTGCAGTTTGTCGTTTGGGATTACTCAAGGAAACTTGACTCAAGATAGTTATATTACACTTTGGAACCAATCCGATTCCGACAATGGAGGAGTTACTGATGGTCAAGAATATCTCGACGGTACTAATCCTCAAAATAATCCCAATGATGATATAAATCCAACAGATACCGATGGTGACGGAATTCCTGATACTATTGAACAAGATATAGGGACAAATTGGCTAGATCCCGATACGGATGGGGGAGGCGTTCCTGATGGCCAAGAGTGCCCTGAATCTTTTTGGACTAATGATTGTGTAGATGCACCTACGGATCCTTTCAATTCCTCAGATGACATCTCATATAATTCATTATTCTTTTCAGCATTTAATCTCTCATCAGGCCTTGACACAGGTATGAAACATTACTGGAGGTGGCACACATATGATAGTTATACAGGAGTTTCTTGGGGGGTAAATTCAAGCCTTGTCGGAAATACTCTTATTACACCCTCTTCGAACATAAGTCAAGGCGTAGCCGATCCTTCATTTTGGAACTCTTCTTCTGCTCTTGACTGGGAATTAGTTTATCAAGATGGAATTATGTCCCCCGGAATTGAATTAATATCTCCATATAATTCATATGAATTTGTCAGTTGGTCCGATGCTTCTGCAGGATTAAACTTTTCAAATTATACTCGTGACATCATTATTGATAATTCTAATATTGAAAATTTATATGTTTCGGCCCCAGAAATAATATTGGGCACCCAAATAAGGGATAATTCGACAATTTTTTCCGGAAGTAGTTATGCCACATCCTTACCAGAATCATACTTGAATGACTATGGCCTTGAGGTAAATAATATAACTCAGCAAATAATAAATACCTCTGGAGCTGTTTCAGCGTGGGATAAAATTATTGCTATTCAAGATTTTATAATTAATGGCAATGAAACTATAACATTTTTACGTAATCACGATGGATCTTCTAGGCCCAATAATGCCGGTATGGATAGCGATATTTCAAATTGGATTTTAACTTCTTCATTTGAAGGAAGTTGCGATGAATTTACCTCTCTGTTTACAGTTATGTTACGTCATGCAGGAATGCCAACTAGAAAAGTTACGGGATTCTCAGGAGGAGAATGGACTGGTAAATCATATGACGTTTATGGAGGGGATTTTACATGGTGGGCAGAAGTACATCTACAAACTAATCAAAATCAAGGAAACTTAGATTTGGGTTGGATACCCTTTGAAGCATGCCCACCAATGTCCTTAGTTGAGGTACTAGATGAATCATGGTCGCCAGATTCCCTTAAACGGGATTTGAATTTTGGCCAAAATATTTCTGTTGAAGGGACATTGCAATTTGTTAGCAACTCTACTTCCGTATCTGATATAACACTCTCATTATACTTGGTTTCACCGCTGGATATATCTGATATACCCGGATCCGCCGCAATTCTTGAATATCTTGTCGCAACTACAACATCTGATTCAAACGGATTTTTTAATTTATCTGGATTGCCAGCTGAAATTCTAAGTCCTGGCTACGCTTCTTTAGTTATTCAAACTTCAAAGAAAAATTATGTTGGAAACCAAGGAATTTCATTTTCTTGGACTATTAACATAACAGATGATGTTAATTTATCTATTCTTGATCCATTCCCTGTTGAACAACCAATGATAGGTGTTGGAGTCAATACGACCATATCTGGTCAGATGTCTTGGAAAAACGATCCTAAAATAGATCCAACTACAGTTGATAATTTACAATTAGAATTAATTTATTCTACTTCATTAGATGGTAATGTAGAATTAATTAGTGACGTAGGACCTGGGGGATATTTTGAATTTATAATTCCATTACAAGATCAAGAACCTTTGGGACTAATTAATGCTTCATTAGAGTTTTCTGGATGGCATCAAGATGATATGAATAATGACTCTAATCCAACATATCATGCAATGCCTAATATATATTCATTCATGTTTGAAGTAACTCCATCTCCGAATATGACTGTAGTTTTAGAAAGTATAAATTCTAATAACTCAATTATTGATATTAACTCAAATATATTTTTAAATGGCTCAGTATTAAGTAGGGGCCTAAGTCAAGATGCACTTAATGGAACTCTTTATTTAGATATGCGTAAATCCGATTTCAATGGCCCGTTTATCGGTATTAAATCATGGCAACTAAACAATTCTTCTTGGATTGATGGGCCCGGTAATTTTTCAATTAATTGGCTATTTAATGCCTCAGAAGTTCCAATACCTGCCGGGCCAGTCGAAGTTAGAATCAGATTTGATGCTGATCTCTTAACTTCTAATGATCAGGAAATATTTACCGATATTTATGGAATTAGAAGTGATATATTTTTCAATTATTCTCTGGCTTCAAAAATGAGAGGTATAGCTGCAGAAGTAGATGTAATATTGACAGATCATACGGGCACTTCACTTGCAAACTTTGAAGGTAATTATAGATTAGAATTTAATGGCGACGAAGTCTGGAATATTACTGACCCAACTAATCCTAAGTTACTAGTAGGCTGGACTCCAGATCTTGCCACTATTCCGGATGATTATAATTGGTCATTGTTTTATAATGGTTCAAAATGGTTAAATCCAAATAATTCTATTGATGAAATAAGGATAAAGGGAAGGGGTAATGTTACTACGAATTTAGGATTTGAATGGTCACAAGGGGGCAACCCATCTTCTCAGAATTGGGTTACCGGTTTTACTAATGATATAATGTCAAATAATCCAATTATTGGAAATAACTCTTCCATAACTTTGTCACTACATGTTCCAACAGATTTACCCCCTACTCCAGATGGTTTCCCTTCTCCTCCAACTATTTACGTCTTATCTAGCGATTGGATAGATACACAAACAGGTGAATATAATCTATCTTTCATAATGCCTGGTGATGTTGGTTCAGGAGCTTATGAATTATACTTAGAATTAGATTTTAATCTAAATCCTCCAGCTGGAGGTATATTTTACCAAGACACGTCCCCTGTCTTGGTAAATGCAGGGATACAAACTGAATTCATTGTCGAATTAAATTCTTCAGTAGCCATTGTCACCGCGGGGAATACTCTAAATTTAAATGCATCAATCAGTGATTTAGCTGATTCATCACGACTAAGTGATATTACTGTAGAATTATATTTTGACTGGGGAGGCAACGCTCAACAACTACTTGATTCTACTATTTCAAATTCCGATGGTAATGCACTATTTGATCCAATAATTCCTGTTAATACAGTACCAGGTTATTATCAAATACGAATTTTAGCACCTGATGACATAGACGATAATTTGACTGATATTAATGCAGGAAGATGGCTCGAAGGTGAAGATTATGCCAACTTAACTGTCCGAGTAGGAAGTATAATTGAAATAGATTCAATACCTGCTGAAGTCACTGCTCTACAATATTTCACAGTTTCCGGCAGAGTGATGGATTCTGTTGATGCAAACAGGACTGTACAGGGCCCAGTTGAAATAGAAATTTTCTTTTTAGATGATCCGAATGAAATTTTAATTACTGATTTCACCACTAGTAATAATGGTAGTTTTACCGTCTCGGTTCCTACGGATGTATTGGGTAACGGCGTAACTAGTGGAGTCAGAACTCTAATTATTAGTGTAGTAAACGATTCCAGCCCATTCTATTTATCTGGGACTGGAGATACTAGTATATTAGTTCGGGGAATTCCTAATTTTATAGAAACTACTCCTTTAATAAATACAGTTATAGATAGGGGAACATCTGTAACAATAGGTGGAAGACTTGTGGAATTTAGTGATAATAATATTAATTTAAACGGCCTCGAAGTAGCCGCTAAATTTCATGAAACTTGGTTGGATAATAATATCACTGATAATCAAGGGAATGTAAATTTTGATTTCCTAATACCAAATAATCATCCGTTAGGTCTTGTTAATGTAACTCTATTTTTTAATGGTTCAAGTACTTTAAACTCTATATTTGAAATAATTAATACAATTTCTATCAGATCATCAACCTCTATTCAAATATATCCAATAACTGCAAATCCATTGCCTGGTGAATTCTTTAACGTTACTGGTTCATTAATTTCTAGTAATGGAAGCTCGGTAACAAATAGGCAGGGAGCATTATTATCTCCTGCATTAACATTTTCAATAAATGATGAATTAGATACTTTTACTGTTTCTTCATTATCATTTTCAGATGATGGTAACTGGAGTGGAATTATCAGATTAGATTTGACATTTTCCCGTGGAGTTAATGAAATAAAAGTAATTTACACTCCAGATGTTAACTATTATGAATCTAGTGAAAATGTCTCTATTTTTAGTAGTAGAGGGTACTCATTACTCACAATTTTAGATCCTTCAGATTTGGATTCAGATAGCAGGATAATTAGGGGAGAATCAGTTTCTATTAATATATCAATAATTGATAATGCGGGTAACCCAGTTCCATCTGTTCCTTATGATGTAAGTATTGAAGGACTACTGGTAAGTACATCTAATACTGATTTAGAGGGTTTTTCAACTACTATTTTAAATATAGATCAATTTACAAAAGTTGGTCCTTTGAAAATAACTGTCTCATTTAATGGAATAAATAGTACTATTGGACTGCTTGGAGATGAAGCATGGACGAGAATAATTATTTTGGCACCAACTAACTTGAATGTATTGAGGGTGGAAGGTGAATTTATAGCCGGTGAGAAAATTACATTTTCAGGAATTCTTACCGACGAACATTCGGATAGCCTATTTACTGATGAATCTCCTTCTGGAGGAATCATACATCTTTTCATAAATGATATTGACGTAGGGCCTCTTTATACAACTCAATCAAATGGAACTACAAGATCATGGAGTATTGTATATGATATTCCGGAAGATATTAATTACGGTTTACATAAGGCTACAATGAAATTTCTAGGAGGCTTTACTTGGGTCAATCCAATGGGCCAGGGAGACTCCTTGAATCCCGAATATTATTTACCATCATCTGATACAATTGATTTTAATATATCTCAGGTATCTAAGGTCATTATTACAACGTCAATTACGGATGTCGATCGCAATGATCTCGTCTTGATTGAGGGGCAATTTACTGATCTAGTTAATAGGCCAATTCCTGATAGGTCACTCAATGCATATATTGACGAACAATTGCTGACAGAATTGTTTGTAAATGAGACAGGATTTTTTAGTATATATGTCCCCATTTCTCCAAATATGAAATTAGGGCCACGCATAATTTCCGTAGAATTCATGGGTGAAGAGTTCATACTCCCATCAAATTCATCAACTGTATTTATTGTTCATGGCCCAGTATATCCAATTGTTAATGAACTACAACCTATCGCAGTAGGGGACATTCTAGAAATTACTGGGTTGGTTAAAGATAACCTTCAGGATGGCTTTCTCTCTAATCACACATTAGAATTATTTGTAGATGATGTATTAATTGGTATTACCACATCTAATAATGAAGGATATTGGTATTATGACTATATTATTCCTGAAACTTTAGAGATTGGAAATCATACATTCATAGTATTAAGTCCAGAACAAGGTTATCATCGTCAAGGAATTTTTGAGACCAACCTTACCGTAGCATATCATACTAAAATTTCTTTATCATTAGGTTCTCAATATGCAACTAGGGGGGACAACTGGAACTTCACAGGCAGACTTTATGAAGATGATACCCAATTCCAAATGGGACTTCAGGAAAGAAATATATTAGTACTTCTGGATGGTATTGAGATTTCCACCATTATATCAAATGATGATGGGACATTCAATTATAATCATACTCTGGGATATCAAATTTCTCGAGGAATGCATGAATTCAAGTTTTCATTTGTTGGTGAGTTATTATATTTATCAACAAATACTAATATTACAACTTTTGTTAATTCTGATATTCAAATAGAAATATTACCAATTACTCATACTATAGTACGAAGTTCAAGTACCCAGCCTATTAAAATTCAGGGCTTTGCTAGGGAAATAGGTGGACAATTCAGTATATTCGAGAATTTATCAATAAATCTATTTTTGGGCAATAGTAATTTACCACTTAAATCCGATCCTTGGGTCAACTCTGGAACGCTAAATTTTCAAATTATTTCTACCGCACAACAGTTTATGTTACCTGGGATAAACACTCTTGATTTAATTATTGAATCTGATGGAAATAGATATCTAAATGGTGCGTCTATACAAATTGATGTCTTGGTACTTGTCCAAATAGACTTTGATTTCTCCGACCTCAACCTAGTTAATGGTCAGAGAATTTTGCAAGGTTCCGTTAATCTAACGGCTAATGATACGGGTGAAATGTTACCTGATGTCTCTATGTCTGCTTTATTATTGAATGGTTCAACAACTCATTTTTCATCTACAAAACTAACTGATGAAAATGGGAGATTTAACTTTGAATTCAAGGCCCTTTCGCCCTTGCCACCCTTATCAGATAAATTAATTTGGGGAGATTTAAATGTACAAATTAGTTCTAATTCAATATTTATTGATCCAATCAGCCTATCTAACTTAGCATTACAAGGGGACATTGAAATTATTTATGAAGAATCAGATTCTGAGAATATTTTGAGCCCGTTTATTTTAATAATAGGATCTATGTTGATTTTATCTCTACTCATAACTTCCTTCATAGTATATGGACGGCGTAAAAAATCTGAATTATCTGAAATTGCAAACATTTTTAGTTATGCATCAGAACTCTTAGCAGCAGGCGATGAAGTACGTTCTTCAATTTTTATCTGTTATCAAAACCTTTGCGAAGTACTAATGCAAAGAGGATTTTTAAGGAGAGGATTTGAAACTGTTAGGGAATTTGAATTAGCTATTAGAACTGCTTTACCTGAAATACGCGAAGAATCTCTAATTGCATTAGATCGTATTTTCGAAGAAGCCAGATATTCAAGCCATATTTTAGGAGAAAATCATCGAAGTAATGCAACACTCGCACTGACCTCCGTAGTAAATGAAATCAACTCTCTTGAGGAAATACCAAGTAGGGAAAATGAAATAATATTAGACATTAAATAAATGATTCCTAATTGCTCAATTCTAACGTACCTTTGGACCAAATTCCTTTACTAATTTCTATACCATCATTAATCAAGAATTCCTCAACATTACCTCCGAATGTATTCGGTACAATAATTCTTAGATGTGTACGTTTTTTGTTAATTTCAACTATTATGTCCTTTGGAGAATTCGATTCTAATGGAATTAAAAAATTAGATTTAATTTCTATTGGTTTTGAAATATCCTTAAAAAAACTTAAATTGCGTATTTCCTTTAGTGATACCTTCTCGTCTTCCATTGAACCTGCTAATTTTGATATCATATTGTTATGGCTAGATTTAACATCATTTAAATGAGTTAATCTATTTAGAAACGAATCATGCATTTTTTCTGCGTTTATATCTAATCCAAATTCTTCATTACTATCCGTGCCATATCTATCTTGTTCTGATTCTAAAATTGATATTTCCAGTCTTTCCCAATCCATGTTATCAACTCAGCCCACAGGTTCAAGGTGCATTAACTCATTGTTCATTATTTCTTAATTGCAGGTTCTGGAAAATGTTCAAAAAAAGATTTTGTAAACTTTTCAGTTCTTATATAATTGCTAGTTTGCCTTATTTGTAATGAATTAGGCATACATATTTTATAATTCCTGTTAAGTAACCTGTTTTCTAGTAATACTACAAGTGCCCTATCTTCTCCCTTTCGAATCGGCCTGCCGATCGCCTGCATCAGGCTATTAACTGCTGGCTGAGAGCTAGAATATCGCCATGCCAACACATTTCCAAACCTTTTTTCATAATACGACTTTAATGCATTTTGTCTTGCACTTGGAGGGGCAAGGGGAATGCCAACACAAATAACTGCATCCAATATATTTTCAGGATAATCTACTCCTTCTGAGAATTTTCCTCCTAATACTCCTATAAGTATACATCTTTCTCCTTTCTTTCTACTTTCATGTAATTTATTTACCTTTTTTCCAACCTCTCCTTTGGACATCATCCTTCTCTCAATAATATGGTGAGTTATGGACCATGGGATCCAAGAAGATCCCTCATGATTAACGATATTATCCAACATCATATAACTAGGGAAAAATAATGCTATATTCCCATTTGTATTGTTTAATACTGATTTAATGTGCATCCTTATGTTGTGAGAATTATTCATCCCTCTGTCTGTAAATTTTGTAGTGACATCCCTTGCAATTAAAATCGGCCTCCTATTTGATAAAAAATCTGATTTATATTCTTTAGCAATAACTTCCCTATCATCAGGAATCCGTAAGATATCTGAATACATTCCTGGAGGATAAAGTGTACCTGACATAATTATCGACCCACTCGATTTTTCAAATAAGGGTCCACTTACTACTCCCGGATCTAGTAAAAAACTTCGAACAATTATTTTATCTCGTTCGCCTATTTTATCTATGACAAGGGCCAATGCTGAACTATTTATGTATTCTAAACAAGTCTCTAACATTTCCCCAAGTCTTGAACATGCTGTGGTCTCATCTCCTTCTGAATCTATCGAATCATCATTTTCAACTTTAACTATTGATAATTGATTTATCATTTTTCTAAGTACGGCATAATTGTTATTATTTTTAAATTCCAAAGATTCCATTAAAATAGAATTAATTTCTCCCAAAAAATCATTCGTTTCAATTTTCATATCCTTTTCATTTATTAATAAACCTTCTTTAGAGTTAAACCATTTTTTCATCTCCTTTCTTAGTTTATTCAATTGATTTGTAGTACTCCTTATATCTTCAATTTCCTTATTTCCATATGGATTATCTACTTCTATTTTCTTTAACTTATTCTCTTTATTACCTAAGAATTCTTCTAATTCGCTATATGCGTCTTCAAATGTCCTATGTTCGACGATTCTCTCTAGACCATTCCTTATTCTATCTGGTAAATTATGCGCTTCATCAACAATTAATATGGTATTTTCTAATTCTATTCCCATTGCCGGTAGAGATAATTCCATTACGTTTTCGATAAATACATGATTATAATCACAGACTATGACTCTAGCCCCTTTGGCTGCAAATCTTGCAGCTGCCCAAGGGCAAGATTCAACCTTTTCTGCCAATTGTATAATTTCCTCTACGTGCATTGGACTTTCTAAAATCCTATTTGCTAACCTTATCCTTCTAGATTTTCTAGATCCTTCTTCTATATTTACCTCACAAGAACACTCACCCGTTAGAGGTTGAATATTTTTACACATTCCCTCTCTACCAATAATATCTACTAATTTTATGTCAGGTATATTCGAAACTTTACGTTCATTTAAAGACTTTATAGTATCAACTACAATTTTGTGTTGAGATTGTCGACCTGTTAAAAAAAGTATTTTATTTTCATTAACCGAATCGTATGAAATTTTTAATGCAGCAGCCAATGATGCAGCTGTTTTACCTATTCCAGTTGGGGCCGCGGCAAGCAAAAATCCATTTTCTCTTAATGTATTTATGCCATCTTCTAACATTTCTTTTTGTGATGGTCTAAGAGTATCATGAGCAAAAAATTTCATGTTAGTTGACATTTCCTCGTCACCCATCTTTTTTGATGCTGGCAATAGAACGGCCAATAAGATTGTTCTTTATTGAAAGTATAAAAATTTTTAAAAAACTACTGTCATTTACCAATTATAATGATGGATAAATGAATATTTTATCTGTACTTATTTCCAAAACTTATTCCATATTTGTTATCTGAAACAATTCCACGAGTATTTCGCGGGGCTTCCTTTGCGTCATAACCAACAGCATTAGATAATTTTGCTCTTTTGACTATTCCTCTTAGTCCAATCATTGGCTTAATTTCATTTGTGTGATGTTTGGCGAGGGAGCGTCCCCTTCGCTCCCCCGCATTTTTTTTGTGCATCCCATCTTTGCTCATTTCTCTCACCTATTTATTGAGCATTTGAATCATTATTATAATGGGCACGAACTTGCTCCATTCGTGCTGAGATTATATTGTCTATTGTCACTCCATCTAAAGTGTCTTTACGAATATATTCCTTTGCTCCCTGTTTCAATACATTTTCAGGAGATGCTGCATGTAAATCACAATAATTCTTCATCCTAATAGTAAGATCTGGCCCTAAATTAACTTCTATTCTTTCATTTATTGTTGAAAGTGGAGATGAAATAAATTTTCTAACCGCCTCCCTTATTACGTCAGATCTATTCCTTGACCCATCTAAGCCAATCCTTTGATCCAATTCCAAAAGATAGTCCTCAGGTATTCTAAGTGATACCATAGGACTGTTACCGGCTAATCTCGGACTCTTCATTGTATCCTCGAGATAGCATTAAGCATATAAATATAATGCAATTGAAATACAAATGAATTACAATTATATATTTTTAAATCCTTTAATATTTATTTTTAATAGTTTAATTCAAAGGAGAGTATTGTTTCCGATATAATGGAGGAGTATATGTGAAAATCATAAATGACACAATTCATGGACAATTTAATATCTCTGGTGTAAGGGAAGAATTACTCAAAACTCCTGAGATGAATAAGCTTAGCCATATTAAGCAATTAGGACTTGCGCATCTAGTTTTCCCCGGAGCACATCATACACGTTTTGAACATTCTCTTGGAGTATCTCACGTAGCCGGGATGATGGCAAACTCATTAAATTTAGATGAACATGAAAAATTGACAGTACAAGTTGCGGGAATGTTACATGATGTGGGGCATGGCCCATATTCTCACACATTGGAACACATTCTTCATGAACAAGGTGGTTTGGATCATATGTCAGTAACTGAAGGCATCATTATAGGAGAATATGATGTTTTAAGATCCGATGAAATACCTAATGACGATAGAATAATGATTCCAGAGATTTTGGAGTCATATGACTTAGTTCCAAATGAAATTGCTAATTTTATACGTGGTCCTGATGCTGGCGGAACTGAAAGGTCTTTATTGTCATGGACTGAAGGAAAAGAAGACTTTGTAGGTATTGACAATACTTTATCACATTTAGTTCACGGGCCTGTAGATTGCGATCAAATAGATTATTTGCTAAGGGATTCACACTTTACTGGAGTGAAACATGGCATCATAGATCACAATAGACTCATATCTAGCATGGATAGTAAAGGGGGAGATATTGCAATTAATGAGGGGGGTATTTCTTCGTTGGAAGGCATGTTAGTAGCACGAGGACTTATGTATAGTTCTGTATATTTTCATAGAGTGACCAGAGTAACTGAAGTCATGCTTTCAAGCGCAGTAGAGAGAAGCCTAGACTCACTCCCAGATTCTCTTGATATGCAAAGATATGTAGATTCAGAAGTTTGGGGTGCTTTAAATAGTGCAAATGATTATTCAAGAGATATAGTAAAACGTTTCAAATATCGCCAATTAATGAAAGTGTGCGTTAGTCTCCGTCGTCAAGAGTTATTGGACTATCAAGTTACTAGATTGATTGAAATGTCTCAAAATTCATCTGTTAGAAGGTCTTTTGAAGATGAAATTGCATCTCGTGCCGGGTTACTTCCTGGTTATGTTTTAATAGATATGCCGAGCGTAAAATTACTTCTATCGGAACCAAGGATGGCCCAAGTTGATATTAAAATTATTGGAGATGATGGAAAAATTAGGTGGCTAAGGGAGCATACTCCAATCGCCGAGGCATTAAGGAGTCGTCAAGTAAGCCAATCGGCAGTATATGTGATGACTGTCCCAAGCCATAGGGAGATAGTATCAAAACTAATTAAATCCTATCTTCTTGATTAGTTCTTTAATACTACTAATTAGATATTATTGGATATTTTATAGGGAAATTATTCAAAAGTAATAGGCGCTTCGCGCGCTCCATCAGACTACAAAAAAAATCTGATATAGGTGAAACTAATGGATAAAATAATGAAATCTATTTATGAAGACGTGATAAAAAGAGACCCTAATCAACCTGAGTTCCATCAAGCAGTAGAAGAAGTTCTAGAAAGTTTGTCTCCTGTCATCAAACAGCATCCAGAATATCTTCCGGTAGTTAGATCAATTGTTGAAGCCGAAAGAATAATTCAATTCAAGGTTCCATGGTATGATGATAACGGCGCGTTACAAATTAATAGGGGCTTTAGAATACAAATGAACGGTGCAATCGGCCCATATAAGGGCGGTTTGAGATTTCATCATTCTGTAAATCAATCAATTCTAAAATTTTTAGCATTTGAACAGGTTTTCAAAAATAGCCTAACTGGACTACCAATGGGTGGAGGAAAAGGTGGATCAGACTTTAATCCAAAAGGAAAATCTGATCAAGAAGTTATGCGTTTTTGTCAGTCATTTATGATGGAATTATTTAGGCACATAGGTGCTAATCTAGATGTTCCTGCTGGCGACATAGGAGTTGGCGGTAGAGAAATAGGATATTTATTTGGCATGTATAAGAAGTTAGCAAATGAATTCACAGGAATATTGACTGGAAAAGGCCCTTCATATGGAGGATCTTTAATACGTCCGGAAGCCACTGGATATGGATTGGTTTACTTTGCTAAAGAAATGCTAGCAACAAAAAATAAATCCTTTGAAGGTACTGAATGCAGCATTAGCGGTAGCGGGAATGTTGCTCAGTTCGCTGCTGAAAAAGTTATAGATTTGGGTGGTAAAGTAGTAACTATGTCAGATTCTTCAGGCTGGATTTATGATTCTGCTGGAATAGACAGAGAAAAACTAGATTGGATTATGGATTTAAAAAATATCCATAGAGGTAGAATTAGTGAGTATGCAAATAAATTTACTGGGTCAATTTTTACAAAATCTGAACCAGAACCATCATCAAATGGATTATGGGGAGTAAACGTAGACATTGCGCTCCCCTGTGCTACGCAAAATGAAATAAACGGTGAAGAAGCAAAAATGCTTGCTGCAAATAATGTCATTGCAGTCGCTGAAGGTGCAAATATGCCATGTACTCCTGAAGCTATAGAAATATTTCAACAGCATGGAATTCTATTTGCACCTGGAAAAGCATCAAATGCAGGAGGAGTTGCTACTTCAGGTTTAGAAATGTCACAAAATAGTTTAAGATTATCTTGGTCAAGAGAAGAAGTTGATGATAGACTACAAAAAATAATGGTCGATATACATAAGAATGCCTTTGATACTGCAAAAAAATATGGGCTTCCTGGAGATTACGTTGCTGGAGCTAATATCGCAGGTTTCCTTAAAGTTGCAGAGGCCATGACAGCACAAGGATTAATATAAAATATTATTATTATCTAATCTTTATCATATTCTAAATTATTATTTTTTATATTATTTACAATAATATATCCGGAGAAGAATATGCCAAAAATTAATGCTATTATGGTTGGCATAATATAAGATAGTCCATCCTCATCGGCTATTGATTCCCAATTAATGATGGAGCTGGTCATACTACCTCCTCCAAAAGAATCTTCATTCACTAATTGGGTAGGCGTTAATATTTTACAGTTTAATTGCTCATTTCCTGACTTAATACTTCGCCAATTGAATAATATTTCACCACTTTCATTTGGATTTATCAAAGTATTGGGATAACTATCAGTTTGTGCTGCTTCACCCGTACTATTCAAGTAACACGTAATCGCTATATGGGCAGCTGCATCGCCTATGTTTTTTATTTTAGCAATCATATTAATTGAGTCGGATGCATTTTTTATGTTATTTTCAGATTCCAAATTCACCCATTCAATTTTTGGGGTATTTTGAAATATTTTAATACTCTCTGTCTTATCTAGTGTAATTCCATAAGTTCCATAATTTTCTATCTGAGAGTTTTCTGGATTCCATGCCGTTCTGTATTTGATTACATTTATTATTGCATTTTCCGCCCATATATCATTTTCCTTCCAAATATTATCCTGTGACCATGCAATTTCGATAATTCTTTCTCTCCCTCCATCAATGTAAGATATACCTTCTGAATTACTAAAATTAGTATATTTGTTAACTCCATAGAGCCCTAAAATTTGATATTCAACATAAACGGCATCAAATTCTAGGTACTGCCCTTTAATTCTTCTTTCCCACTTGTCGGTTAATCCTCCGGACCCAAATACGCCCTCCTCCCAATTTATTGTACTTTCCGGCGTTGCCCTTATGTCATGATCATCGAAGCTATTTGTAAAATTGGAATTCCCGCTTATCGTTATTGATGAATTATCACTTAATAGTAATATTGGACCTGATCTATCTAAATAGGAATCAAATAATTTGATATCTCCAGATGATTTAATTAAACCGCCTATTATTGAGGAATTATACGAATTCAATGATCCTTCTATATTAATTTCATAATTTTGAATACCAAAAGGCCTCATATTCCTATGGTCAAGTTCTATTGCATCATAATTTTTTGTTACTCCTTCATCAAGTATCTGGATATTACTTACAGTTATTGGATTAGTACACCCATATCCATGCATCCCTATCTCAATTTTACCATTCTGGTCACTAAATGAATATGAAAATTCTTTGCCACTCATTTCTAAGATTTCATCGTTTATATAGGCACTTGCACCATTGAATGTAGTCCCTTCTACCGCTACAATCGTAATTTCAAATTCTTCATTATATAGATCTTCATTAATAATTATTGTTGATCTGTTGTACTGATCACAATAGCCATATCCAACTAAGTTAGAAGGTATATTATCAGATATTATGGTAGAATTGTCAATAATTAACTTACCTCCTGATTCTATATTTATGGTCAAACCTGTTGAAATTATCAACTCTGAATTACTGATAGTCAACTTACCTCCGTTAATTATTTTTATATTACTTTCTAAATTATTGTTTTCAGTCCAAGTAACATTCGATTCTATCAATATATCTCCTCCTTGTTGACCCATCACTATTCCTGAAACTGATATATTTAGATACATCATTATCATTATGAATGTTACAAATTTCTTAATTGACATAATATTCCCAAGTGTGGATGCCCAATTAACTATTCGATTATATGATTAATATTGGGACAACTCTTTCAATAAATCATACTACGAACAATATATGCTCGTACTTGAGTTCGCTTTAGATATTGTAACTATATTATTATTATATGGTCCGGCATATCTAGCCAACACTGGTGCTATGTTATTTGGAAAATGGATTCCAGAATTAACCAAAACTAAGACGCTGACTATAGATGGAGGGCGGTCGTGGTCAGATGGAAATAGGATTTTGGGTGATGGAAAATCATGGAATGGATTGTTCGGAGGTGCATTTTTCAGTGGAATACTGATGACTTTATCACATATTATTTGGAATGATAATTCTATTGACTCAAATAATCTCTTTGTAGATCCACTTGATATGACGGATTCTAGCGATTGGTTTTGGCTTTACAATGATTATTTGACTGCTTTTATCTTGGGATGTACTCTTGGCTTTTTTTGTCTTTTTGGAGATTCATTAGGATCATTTTTCAAAAGAAGAAAGGGACTCAAAAGAGAAGGCATTGTAAGTTCTAAAGCACCAATATTGGATACTATGCCATTTGCAATTTGTATATTTATATCCAGTTTTGCGTTATTTCCAAATCAGGTTTTTACACAGAATTTCTTTATCTTTCCTATTTTAATCCTGTTAGTTTTAACGCCAATTATTCATAGGGTAACAAATATTCTTGGATTTAAATTAGGACTCAAGGACGTCCCATATTGATTAAGTATATTCTTATTGCTAATTATCTTCGCACGTCCTAATGGTACTTCTAGATGTTCTGATTATAGGCAATGGAGGTAGGGAACACGCTATCGCCATTGGCCTAAATAACAGTAAGTCAATAGACAATATTCATGTTGCCCCTGGTAATGTTGGAACCTATGAAATCGCAGTAAATCATGATATTGACATATCAAAGTCTGAAAATATTACTAACTTAGCTTCTAAATTAAATGTAGATTTAGTAATAATTGGTCCCGAGATGCCACTTGTTAATGGCATTGCTGATGAGTTAAAAAAAATTAATATTAATTGTTTCGGTCCAATTTCTAAATGGGCTAATTTAGAAGGTTCTAAAAAATATGCAAAAGAATTAATGAAATCACTTAATATTCCAACAGCCGAGTATGTATTAATATCTGAAGTATCTAATAATCATGAAATTTTAGAATATTTTAATCCTCCGTGGGTCATAAAAAGAGATGTCCTTGCTGGAGGAAAAGGCGTCAAAGTTACTTCTGATAAGATTATTGCTATATCTTCTATAAATGATGCAATAATATCTGATGGTTATGTATTGGTTGAAAACTTCCTCATGGGTGAAGAAGCTTCTATTCTTGTTATGATGGATGAATCAGATTATGTTTGTCTACCAGCCAGTCAAGATCACAAACGACTATTGGATAATGATGAAGGGCCAAATACTGGGGGAATGGGTGCATATGCTCCTGCTCCAATAATCACTCCTTCGGTCCTACAACGAGTTGAAGAAGAGATAATTAAGCCCATGCATCACTTCTTAAGAAATGAAGACAATCCCTACAGAGGCTGCCTTTATGTCGGTTTAATGATAGATGACGATGGTGCTCCAAATGTTGTTGAATTTAATGTTAGATTTGGAGATCCGGAAACTCAAGTTACTATTCCTCTAATATCTTCAGATTTGGGAGAATTATTTTATTCTGTATCATCTGGAAAATTATCAGATTATGAAATCAAATTTCATAAATTAAGTTCTGCTACTGTTGTTTTAGCATCAAAAAATTATCCAGATTCTCCAACCACTGGAGATTTAATTTATGGCTATGAGGTAGTTATTGATGAGGGGGAAATTAATGCTTTCATACACTATTCAGGAACTGCAAAAAATGAACAAGGATTGTATATTTCTTCCGGAGGCAGAGTCCTCTCTGCAACAGGTGTCGCGCCAACTCTTAGGGATGCCGTGGAGGCTTCATATCAAATCATAAATAATATAACATTAAGTGGCTCATATTTCCGCTCTGACATAGCATCTAGAGCATTTCGGAGATGATTTTTTTTCATGTCAATACAATCATTAATTTATATTGCTCCACGAACCGTTAAAACAATCCTTCAATTCGCCGCGATGTTAAGGCTTGATGCTGTAACGATTGGTGATTAAATATGAATGATAAACAACAGGTAACAGAAGGTAATTTTTCTTCAAAAGATATTACTTCGATTCCCGTAATAGTAACTACATTAATGGTGCTTTATTTTGGAATAAGTTTTGCTGTCAATGGCGGAATAGGTAATGATGGATTAGCGAAGATATTCATCTTGCCACTTGCCGCTGCTTTGGCCGCTGCTGTGGGTAGGATTAGTCCATTCTTACCAATGGAAAATTTTTCTAAATATAGATCAATTTCTATTTCCTTTGGAATAATATTGGTGGCGTTTTTATTAAACATTATCTCACCAAGTAATTTCAATAATATCTTCATTCTAACATTTATATTCGTTGGTTTATCTTCAGTAGCGTTATCTCAACTAAAACGATTCGAAGCATCAAATATTTTGTTATCAATTGTAGTGGGATTCCATCTTACAGTGTCTTTCGCGTCCAATATTTTTACGGATGCAGGATTGGACGTCAACTCTGAAAGATCTGCAATCGGAATAGCATTCATGACATTTTGGATTGCTTCTATATCTGTAGGGTTCACGCTTGCAATGTACCTAAGAGGAACATTGGATCACAAGGGAGATGGCCCAATATTCTCCGAAATACCAACATTTAATGAAAATAAATCTATTGTATTATTTTCCACTTTTATCTCCACAATATATCTCATACCCCTGCTTCAAATTGAAAATAACCAGTCTCTTGGAATAGGTTGGGCTATTTTTACAAACTTAATAATTATTTTTTATGCTTTTTGTTATTCAGAAAGGTGGAATGTTATTGGAGCACTTATTGCCATAAATTGGTTCATCTATACACTAGGACATCTTCAAGAAATAGGTAATACGTTTTATCCTAATATTTTTGAAGGAGAAGACTTTTTGGGCGCTTTTTCCTGGTTTTTTATTACCTTTTGGTTAAATGTCTTAGCAATAACATTAGCATCAAGAGGGTACTTTGGCGATATAGCACCTATGCGTACTCATGGTAAATTCAGATTGTGGTGGAATTCTAATTTCTACAATATTTTGATTCCACTCTCATTGATTACAGCTCTTGCGGTAAGGATCATTTGGAATGTGATACCTGCAATGAATGCTTCAGGGACTGGTGACTGGGATATGTCAGGAGGATCTGATCCATGGTATATGAAGCGCGTAGTTGATTATATAGTGGCAAATAATAGTCATTTAATATTTGATATGGACAGAGCCTACCCAATCGGTGCTATTAATCCAAGGCCCCCACTATTTACTTGGTCTCTCGCATTAGGGGGGATTGCACTATCTTGGATTTTAGAATCTGACAATACTGGAGAAGTAGTTTGGTGGAGCCTAGCTGCTATGCCAGCAATCTATGGCGCATTGGTTGTATTGCCTGTATCTGGAATAGCCAATAAGATTTATGGAAAAAAGGCTGCTATAATATCAGCATGGCTCATTGCTTTGATGCCGGGCCACATCAGTCGGTCTACATTTGGTATGGTAGATCACGACTCATTTGCTATACTTTTACTATCTACGGCATTCTACTTTTGGATTGCTTCACTTTCTCATATGAGCCAAGAAAGATTCTTTGCCAAAACATCTGCAAATCCATTGTATTTATTAGCAGGAATTAGGGAATCTTGGAATAGAAATCCAAAAGTTATGGCTAATGCCACTCTCTCAGGAATATCATTTGCAGTCATGGCCTTAGGATGGAAAGGGTTTGTTTATGGCCCTTCAATAATATTCCTAGTATTTTCACTACAGTTATTATTTAATTTGTTCCGTTCTAGAGATAGTATACAATTATGTTCTGCTAATTTCCAGATGCTTTTTACAACATTCATAATATCTCTTCCATTCTATGCATGGCCAGGATTAAATTTAGTTACTGATCCAAATGGATTGCAACCATTATTTTTTGTTATTGGCTTTTCTATAATTCTTGGCTGGGTAACATGTTCATTCAGGGATAAACCATGGTTGTTAGTTCTCGGAGTTGGAACTGCTCTTGTATCTTTTATACTTGGTATATTATTTATACTTCAAGAAATCAATGCTTATGCAGGTTGGGATATTCTCTTCACAGGAGGATTCTACTTTGATAAGAATAAAATATTTGGTACAATTGGAGAAGCACAAGCGCCAAGTAGGGGAGTATTATTCGCATCTTACGGTCCTATAGTTGCATTAATTGCACTATCTTTCGCATTCGTATTCCTATGGAAGGGGGCAAGAAATAATCAAGGAGCATATACTCTTCTAGGTTCTTGGGGAATAATTTCAACTTATATGGCTTGGTCTGCAGGCAGATTTATCATAAATGCAACTCCTATAATGGCAATATTGGGAGGTATAGGTATTGCTATGTTATGGAAATCTGCAAACTTTTCACAATTTACCAAAGAATGGAGAAACTCAGGAATTGGAACTCCTAGGGCTAGATTCCGTTCATTATGGCCCGCAACTAAAAGTCATGTTGGTGTGCCTGTAATGGCAATCATTTTCATGCTAGTATTTTCCCAACATGTAACCTATGGAATAGACTCCGGAATTCCTCGACAATCAGAATATGCTTCTGATGTCGACCAAACAATATATGATTTAACTCCAGATATTCTAAAGACAAAATTAATTGGTAAGTTTTCTATATTGGATAGTTCAGACTATGATCCAAGTAGAACAGAAGGAATGCAATACATAGGTACATTTGGACCAAGTTTCAATTCTTATGGCTGGAATGATGCATATTCATGGTTAGAACAACAAGATTCAGAAATTAGTTTTTCTGAAAGGCCAGCCTTTGTTTCTTGGTGGGATTATGGGTTCAGTGCATTAGCACATGGTCAACACCCTACCGTTGCAGATAACTTCCAATCAGGAATACCTCATAGTGGGGGAATGCTACTATCTCAAGGTCAAGAAGATACAATTGCATTATTCTTAACTACACTCACTCAAGGTGATATGAAATATAATGGTGGCCTTAGTGAAGAATTGCTAAATTCATTATCCAGTACCATGAACGAAGCTCAACTAGGCGAATTTATTAAAATAATGACTAATTCTAAATCTTCATTTGTAATAGAACACGCAATGCAAGTAAGAGCTGCTAGTAATGGAGTGGAATTATTGAGTGGTTTTCCACTTAATTCAAATGGCATACCTTCAATGGAGATTGAGTGGATCGTAGTCTCCGAAAATGGAGACACTACCTCACTTGGTGGAAATCAATCAGCCGCAGTTTCATTATACAATCAAACAAGAGGATCTGCATCAGTATCTTCAACATTAAGCGATTGGGATGAAGGATTACCGCCGTCTTATTATGATATTGGCGGATATAGGTATACCACGGATTTAATAGATGATTTCGAATCTGCATCTACTGGAATTCATAGAACTAATTCTAAATTGGCTATTTCCAGAGCATTTTTTACTACAAGTTTTGACATCGAACAATTGGTAGATATGTATCACGGCATCTCTAGTTCAATAACCTATTCAGTTCAAGATTACGAAGGGGCTTTGGGAGAAACTGTTGATAGAAATAATGAGATTAGATATTTCGCCGTAGATAATCGTTTGTACCCTCTTGGCGGATCATATTACAATGATTATTCATATCATTATGGCCAAACTACTGGTATATTCCATGCTCCAACTGGATTATCCGGCCTAGATATGGACGACTATATTTCGACACTTTATCAAACTCAAAGAGGTGATGGAGCAATAACTCCTCTTACGGCCGATCAGTTCAATGATGCATATATGCGAGATTTGGAACTCCAACAAAGCGGTGCGATTTCTGATGCTAGCCAGGTCATAAGATATACTGATATTGACTATCAACATACTGCAAATTTCTTTGAAACAATGGTTGCTAGAACCTATGTTGGCTATGGAACCTCTACTCTAGGGCTACAAGGGGATGCCGAAACTCCTTCAGTTTGGTTTAACCCTCAGACAACTGGTTTAACTGGCGCCCCCGGATCATATTTACAGAATGCTTGGGCCTTACCAGGTGCGATGATGAATCATATGGTGATTTCAAATTGGTATGACAGTGACTATGACGATGATGGTTTAGACAATCTAGTAGATGATATGAAATGTGATGAGTTAATAGAAAGCCCAACAATACAAAATTTATCGATTGGAGATACTTCCATATTGTTGTTAGATGGGTCTCTTATGCCATTAAGTGGAAGTGCATTTATTTATCACCCGGCTGGTAATATTTCTGTCAAGTGGACAGACAAAAATGGTAATACATTAACCGGAGTTACTGGAGTTACAAAAGAAATAGTTTCTGATTCTTTATTATCTCATAATCCATCTGCACTTTGTGGAAGTATATATGATTCAAATCGTTTCGTAAAAATTCTGAAATATTATAGTGGTGCAACTTTGGAGGGAACAGTATCACTAGATAGTTCTGGAATAGTTCCAAATGCTCGTATTTTGGTAGAAAGGGATGCATTCAGCGGAGATGAAATTGAAAATTTAGATGGAAGCGTTATTGACAGAGATGACAGGACATATTGGATACCAATAGGTTATACGGATTCTAATGAAGACGGCGAATTTTCATTAACCGTTCCAGCAGGTAAGATTCGCGTATCGGCATATATCGGAGATATAGATTTAGATTCAGCCAGGGCATCAATCATGACATCTGATGTTGGCTCTACTATGTTTGAATTAACTATTGAAGAAAATAGTCAAAGAATGACAAATCCAATTACTGGAATACTTGGAAATGTTGCTGGGGCAACTTGGCTAGCAGAGTCTATTGTTAATATTTCAGGTACGGATGGGCACAGTAACGGAGAGGAAATACTACAAGTAAATATAGATGTAGATTCTTCTTCTGCATCTGGCGTTCTAACTTGGTCAGGTAGTGGAGATTTTAACGGTGAACCAATTAAGGATGCTCAAATAGTGCTTTCACCATCTTCTGAAAGTGTAATTCTTGCCCCCTACCTACTAGATACTTCTAACGGAACTGTTGAAGGATCCAAACTACAATTCCAAGGTTTAGGTAATGTTACATTTACTGGAGAAGGTAGCGTCCAATCGGATAGTATTTTATCAGTTTCAAATTTTACTGGAAATCATACTCAAACTGTGTATAATAATCACAGCATAATTGGAGATGGATTATTTGTAGGCCAAGGACACCTCTCTAATGGTATAATAAATGATGATATTACCTATGAGGATTGCCAAGATAGTATATTACCGAATGGTAATATTTTATGCCATATTGGAGGGGATGAATATTTGTTAAATGGTTCAATAAATGCTTCAGGCAGGTTTACATCAGATGGCATTTCTACATTCACAAAATTCTTAAATCAGGCTACTCTAATAGGATCGGGTATTTTTACAGTTGATACTAGCCAATCCTTGGATTCATATGGGATAATTGATGGAACTGGTTCCTTTTTGGGAACTGGAATATTTAGTGGTCCAATGGTACAGCCCGGAACATTCCAAGTAGATGATGCAATACCTGGTACATATGATATTTCTGTTATATTTGAAGATGGCTCTCATGTCAACTTGAGCACCCAATTCATCATACCTCTTATGAACTCTCCAATGCCTACTCCAATAAGTGTGTTTGGAGGATCAATATCGGGTAATTTAATTGATTCTGCCGGTGCGAAAGTTAATTCCTCAATATCTTTAATTCATTCTGAAGATCACAATAATGGTGAAATTACAACGAGAGATTGTATAATTGTAAATGTTGCACCATGTTTGATTTATCCAGATGATTCTGGAAAGATAACATTTGGACCTGTAATTCCAGGATCATATGTTGCAGAAATAGATTCAGATAATGATGGAATGCCTGAAATTTCAGTAGTTTATGAATTTAGCTCCGATGCATCATTTGATGCAATATTCCCATCTCCAATACCTGAAACATCAGATTTACGTTTTAAATTATTAAATAATAATGTATCAATTGAAAATCTTAATGTTTCATTTTATTCAGAAAATGATGAGTCAAATATTGTTAATGCGTTATTTGATGCTGATTTAAGTGAATATATTATAGAATTAACTCCAGGTACTTGGATATTAAGTCATAATTTAGATGAAAATAATCAAATTTGGAAGATTATAGAGATAGGTTCGGTAGATTTAGTTGCAGAATATAATTTTGAAGTGAGTAAAATTATATCAGGAAATTCATATCTTTCAACAATGTCACTTAATAATGAACCTATAATCTCAGTATTGCCAAACCAACCTATAAAATTATACTGGGGTGACGGATTATCAACAATAGTAAATTCTGACTCATCTGGATATTTTGAAGTTTCATTACCTGTAAATTCTATTGTAGATGCATCTCTAATTTATACTTTAGATACTGCTTACTCCACGAATATTAGGTTTACAGTAAATACTGATATTGATGATAATCAATCATTTAATTTAACGGCAAATAAAGCAATTATTGTTGATGGTACATTAAGTATGGATATATTAGGTAATTATTATACTAATTCTCTTAATGACTGGGAAATTATAACTGTCATTGCACGTCAAACTCCAATGGATGAATCTCAACCCTACTGGAGGACTACTGTAGATCAAGATGGCAACTTTAGAATGTTTATAAAAGAAGGTAATTGGCAATTCTCGATTGAATCCAACCTTAATGCTTCCATTGATGAAGAGCTCAATTCTTATTATATTAATGAATCATCAAAAAATGTTGATTTATTAATTAACTCCGAAATGAGTTTTGTAACTATCGTTTTGTTTATCGATCATAGCCAAGATGGTAATATTACAAACGGGACATTGGTGAATTATCCATTTGCAATTAAATCTACAAATCCACTTATACCTACGTATGAATTTAGTTTAAGTAGTGATGAATGGATTTCAACAGGTACGGCCGAAATTTCTTTATCTCCAGGTGTATATAGTATAGCAATAGATAGGCCAAATCCATCTTCAGGCGATAAATTCGATACATTATATAATTCTAACGATATTATTGAAATAGGTTTAATTTCCCAATCTATCTCAATTCCAATAGCATTTGAACCTAACTGGTTAACTAATATTACTATCAAAAATGAATCTGGTGGACTATTGGCAAATGAATTAGTTAAACTAAAGGATGTTGAGTCAGGATGGTTGCTTTCTTATATGACTAATTCTAATGGTTCAATTTCAACTTATATTCCAGAAGGTGAATGGCTGGTAACTGTTGATCCAACAGAAACAAATTCTGGTGTTTTTGAGAGTATCCGTGAGTTACTTAATGTATCAAATACTACTGCTTCGCAAGAATCAATACTTATTACATCTGAAGTCGCTTTTACTACAATCACATTAACAGATGGAGTAATGCCACTATCTAATGCTCAATTAAAGTTAACAAATGATATTTTAGGCAGCTTTAATTCTCCTTATTCTGACGATCTTGGAAGAATTGAATTAAAAATCGAGCCAGGTATGTGGGACGTGGAATTGAATTATACCGACGCTAATGATGTAATGTGGATTATTAATTCCACTTCCTTATCTGATAGTGAATTGACTCCAGGAATAAATCAAGATATTGACTTAAATGTAAGCAAATATGTCAATCTTAAAGGAACAGTGTTTTGGGATTTAAATGATAATGATTCTCCTAATATTGGAGAAGGTATGTTCAATACTTCTATAATTTTAATGTCTGATGATCAGAATATCTATCTAAAAACGGATGAATCTGGACAATGGTCGACCTATCTTCCATATGGAAGTAATTGGACGATTTCTTCTGAATTAGATGGTTTCGACAATGAAGAGGTAAATGTTACTTTAGTTGACGATTCAAATGTCAAAAATATCGAAATATCTGCTGGAATAGTCGAAATTACTGGTCAAATTTCTTATATTGATGTTGATCAATTTCAAGACATATCGGATAATGTGGAAATTATTATAATGCCTAAATCAGGAATCATAAGAGATAGAGTTATCCCGAACAAAATACTTGATGACCAAATGTTGTGGAATGGTGAATGGAGCGCTATGGTTGAACCTGGTGACTGGATTGTTTGGATAACGGCCGAATCTTCATCTAACAATGTCCCATATCTTGTTTCAATGAATTACATAGATGTAGGAATTGGCATAAATAATGTACAATCAGATCTTTCAATCGGCGGTAAATTAATTTTAGACACTAAATGGCTAGACTATAATGGTACTTCAAATGACTTATTGGATTTACAATCACATAATATTGTTTTTAGCATATCTGGTTCTAAATTGAGTTGGGATGAGCAATTAGGAAATGATGGATTATTAGAATTGATATTGCCAGCCGGGCAAATTGATACTTATAGTAGTTTTAATTTCTCTCAACAAAATAGATTAATGGATTATTCAGGTGGTAAAGGTGCCACCATCAGAACTTCACAAACCACTCCTTTGATAACTCTTGAAATTACTGCTATTAAAAATCAAGAAATTTCAATATCCAATTCAGGTCTTGGTTATGCAGATTTGTCTTTTACTGATTCCAATTGTTTAGTTAATTGTACATATAATCCAGTTGAATTCAACTTCAATATAGAATATTTGGGGCACCAATCTTACGACAATTATACTATTAATGGCGTAGTTCCGGGTGCCGACGGCTCTTTGTGGGATGTTGAATTTAAGGATTCGTTCGGTAATTGGACAAATACTAAATCAATCGATATGGGATTGGAGAATTCAATGATGAGTATTTTACAGGCTAGAATAATTCCAGCTAATGTAGACGAAGCCCACCATTTAATGAATGGTCATCAAATTAAAATTATATTTTCTACAATGGATGGTTATGTCAAAGAACATGTTATAATTGTAAATGTACCTCAAAATCATCAATTCAATTCTGATGGATTTTTGGATAGCGTTTATGGCGTAGTGGAAAACGAGTTACTAAGCATCGATATTGAATTCTCAAATTTGGGTAATGGCGATGACATATTCAGGTTTGATTATAGTATAGAATCAATAGATGATTGGACTATATCGGGAATACAGTCTCAACCTTCATCTCCATTTTCTAATGGATCTACTTCTGTTTCTATACTTCCTCCAACTAATCTTACTGATGACGTTTTTACACTTCAATTACTCGTTACTGGTGAAAATAACGATACTTATGGGCCGTATACCACTACAATTATGAAATCAAGTCCAATATTATCGATTTCTGATGATAACAGTATCATGCTATTAAGCGGAGATACTGGGCCTCTAGCCGGAGAAATAGCTACTTATTTGGTTGTAGTTAAGAACTCAGGTTTGATAGATGCATCTTCTGTCGAATTAAATGGAGTACTTTGTTCTGATATAGGTTGTAATAATTTCCTCGACGTTAATGGTTCAGATATTTCTAATGTCGCCGCAAAAGGAAGCTCTACTTTTTATATCAACATGGATTTTACAAATATTGAAGTTGAGAAGTATTTCGTCGAGTTTTACTTTTCAGATATCCCTAGGGTCGATAGAGTTGATAAAACATCATGCAGTGATTTAAAAATTGATAGTACTGAATGCGTTAAGGAAGCTCAGGTACTAACTCCAGATGAAGATTCTGATAATCCTTTGTTAGGTTATATTATTGGCTTACTTCTTTTAATAACTCTACTGTATATAATCAGCAAAGCTACAAGAAAGCCTGGTGCGCCTTTCTAATTGAATACAAATGTTATTATTACATTGTTATTTTAGCATACCTGTAGGGGATAGAATTTGCAACCTTTAACTAATTTGGACCTGTTGCCAGAACCAGATGATCCTAATATACTGACTGCTATAGATAATAATGCAATTGGTTACTCGGGTAAAGAGTATGGCATTTCTGATAATGACGCAATAAAATTAAGGAGAAACTTCACACCAATAAGGAAATTACTATGGCCATGGGGCGCCCTTATGTTTTCATTATTTGTTACATTTTTGATAATAAGTTGGCCTATAATTAGTCCATTCATATCTTCTTCGTTACCTGATTCTGAGTGGGCATTTGAAGAAACAGGAATAAGGGAAATGCAGGAAAATGGATACTATGGTTCTGGAGTTAAGGTATGCATGGTTGATACTGGAATAGATATGTCCCATCCAGATTTTTTTAATGTTAATCTAGTTGGATTTAGGGACTTTTATGATAATTCTCATTCTGATATAAGGGATATAGGAACTAATTCACATGGTACATTGATGGCAGGTTTACTTGTTGCGAATGGAACTTTGATTGGAGCTGCACCAGAGGTTTCTCTATCTATCGCGATATCATTGGGTCCAACTGGACAATCAGGCCAAGAGAGTATGGTTTCACAGGCTATAAGGTGGTGTAGAATTACTCAAAATGCAGATATCATTAGTTTAAGTCTTGGTGCAAATCCTGGGGAGAGAATGGATGATACATCAGATACAGTTTTAGCAGTCAAAGAAGCAATAAATGAAGGTATTTTTGTAGTAGCTGCTGCAGGCAACACTGGATTAGATGAATCAATTTATGATATTTCAACGCCTGCAAATGTAGAGGGAGTAATATCCGTAGCAGCATCAAATAAAAAAGGCTCAATCTGGGGAAATAGTGCTATTGGGAATGAAATAGATCCATATACTGATTATGAAAGAGTATTTCCTAATCAAAAGCCAGAGATTTCAGCCCCTGGAGTTAGGCTATTATCGACATACTCTGCTGGATCATCAGACTCACTTTATGCATATTCTTCGGGAACTAGTGACTCTACGGTATTAGTAACTGGGGCACTAGCATTACTATTGGAGCTATACGGGGACGCTATTGCAGGTGAAGATAACGTAATTAGCTATGATGAGTTGATTCAGGTAAAGGTGGCACTTGCAAAATCTACAGAATCAAATATTCAAGGTTCAAATCATGACTTAAAAAGAGGATATGGGATGTTAAATGTTAACTTATGGGCAGAAGAAATAAAAAATGAATTTGATTTTAATTAAAATTTTTGACTCTCTCAGACCCTATTTTTAAATTCACTAGTCCCTCCCAAGTTGTATGGGTAACAATACTAAAGCACGTAGTACTTTTCTAGTTTTCATAATGTTTTCTAGTATTTTAATTTCTTTAATTGGCCCAGCATCATTCGTATCTGCAAATAATGAGACCGATTCTGGAACTATTACTGGAACTGAAACATGGTCCGGAATTCATGAATTAACAGGAGATGTGACTATTGCAACCGGTGCCCAATTAATTATTAACCCAGGTACTAGTATTTCAATGCCAAATGGTACCCATATCGATGTTAGAGGAAGTATTTGTGCAGGTATGATTTCATGTGGCGCAGATTCTAATGCGAACCCTAGCCAAAAAATCACGTTTCAATGGAGTGATCCCGAGGTTTACAATGCCGGATATTGGGAAAATAAGAATGCAACTGGCGATTGTGTTGGTTTAACGCAAAATAATCAAGAAATATCGGTAGTTGACCCCTCGTGTTACGAAGGCGTCTTAATTCGGAGCTCGATTGACCTTTCCCTTACAGGTATGAGGCACGTCGTATTTGATGGTGCATACGGATTACCTCATTTCATATCTTCAGTTAACGAGTGGAGATATGGTGCACTAGTTATAGATGGAGCAAGTCCAACTTTCAAAAACTTAGATTTTACGGATATAAATACTTCCAGTATCATTACTACTAACTTGGCACAACCAATTCTAATTGATGGCTCATTTACGGTTGGTAATGATGAAGAAAGTAACGTCGGTGGTTCAGCATTACAAATTTATTCATCAGGGACCTCAGTTGCTCCATTTACATTAAATAATCCATTTTTTAAAGATGGGACTGAAAAAGGATGTCAAAATAATGATGGAGGCCGTTCTGCATTATGGGCTCAACAATCTTTCGTAAATATTGATGATGCTGATATCGGTTTAGGAGATTTTGGAGTCACATTTAGAGATACCGCAGGAAAAATTTCTAATTCCACAATTAATGTAAATTGCGTTGGAATCTCAGTTCAGGGCAAGAGGACAGTAAGCGGAAACTCATTTGGTTTAGATATTTATAATAATGATATAATTACATCTGAAGGCACAGGCATATTTTCTTCAAACAGTGCTTTGGTAGATATTAGAAATAATCAAGTCAGCGGCGCATCTGGTGGATCTGGAATTGCAGTTTCATCTAGTGTAGCCAAAATTCATAACAATGACATAGGACCAATTGAAGGATTTAATGGACTTTGGCTTTATGGTTCGTTTGATGTAGAGGCAGAAAATAATACTATCTCTGAAACAAATAAAGAACCTATTATCGCTGGTGAATATTTTTATTCTGATACTCAAATATCAAATTTATATCTAGTAAATAATGAAATATCTACTGATGGAACAGGTGTGTGTTCGAGCACAAAATGGTGGGGTGGAGAATTCCAATGTCCTGCAATTATGGTTTTCAGATCTGGAGCTACAATACATAATAATAATATTGCAGCAGGGGAGGCTAATGCTATTATGGCACAAGGTGCTTTGTTAGATGTTCAAAGAAATACATTTGACGGTGCACTTACGGGTGCATTAATTACTAACTATGACGATGGATATGTCGATAGTCTACAATATGGCTCATTAGCCTTTTTCTCTCAAAATACTTGGAGTAATGTTCAAATGACATATAACGTTACAAAAAGTTCTGTAACAGTTCAATCTGAAAATATCCCATCAGCTCCTTCTGGAGAATATCCTGTAAGATTATCTTGGCCTGATCAAGAAGCTTGGCCCGCAAATGGATTTCAAACTCGAATAGAAGTTCCACCAGTAAAAAATTGCCCCGCTTGTGACAATATAATTCCTCGTAATTTCCCGCTTGCTCTAAATATGGACAATAATTCTACGGTTTTTACTTTTTCCAATTTATCAAATCTAGATACAAATAATATTTTTATAGAATCTCAACCAACTCATTATGCCGTACAAGTGAGCAGGGCGGAGCTAGTAAGATTCCAGGCATTAATTAATGGAGCAGCCGTTTCAGATGCCTTAGTATTAATAGAAGATGCATTAGGCAACGATCTTTACACGATATTAACTAAATTAGATGGGTACACTCCATGGTTTTCTCTTCCTTCTAATTTCCATTTAGATTTTAGAGGATTGGGTGGAGGAGATAATCCAGATGGTTTTGCTGATGATCTATATGAAGACTCATGTTCCGATGGAATAGATAATGATGGTGATCTTACAGTCGATAATGATGATTCTGATTGTGATAATTCACAAGGTACTCGCGAATTATCAAGATATTTTTACACAATTTATCGCTTTGGATTTGGATATGCTACAGGAGAATTTACACTTGATGAATCAACCTATCAAGATTATATAGAACTTGTTAATTTAGCACCATCGGTGGAAATAACTCAGTCCAATGGGCACTCATATAGGTCAATTGTGAATGTCACAGGTAGCGCACACGATGGGCAACTTGCAAGTAGTTATTCTACAAATGAATTAGCTCAGTGGGATCAACAAGGGTATGTTCATCGTATTGAAGTAAAAGATCCATTTACAAACGAATGGCAAAATTCTGGTATGGCAATTGACGAGAGTGGGGCAGATAATGGCATTGTAACAAGATTCAATCATCCTTTTAGTGCATGGTATTTTGAAATTGATATGTCCAATAGGGAGGAAGGAGATTATAGTTTTGAATTTAGGTCATACGATGGAACTGATTATAGCGAGATAATTACTAGAACTTTTAAAATTAATACCGAAGCTCCAATTATTTCAGTTTCAACTCCAGCATCATTATCCAGTCATTCCGATGGTATTATTCACTTCGAAGGTGATTCTTCTGATCCCTACGGCTGTCCATTGGAATGTAATATAGATATAACTTCGATATACATGTTGATAGAAGGCCCAAACTTTCAAGTCACAACTCCAATAGAGGTAAATGATGGGGGTACTTGGGACTGGGATTGGGATTTTAGCGGGCAACCAAGAGTTTCTGCATCCTTTACATTCACAGTCTGGGCATCTGATTCTGATTTTTGTAATGGGATAATAGATGTTTGCTCTCCAATTATTCTGTCATTGACTGTAGATAATTCTAATCTTGCACCAAGCATTAACATAAATGAACCATCAGGTGGTATGAGGCTATCAGTTTCTGAAAATACTTTGGTAAGTGGTGTTGCGAGAGACTTCGATGGAGATGTTTCTAGGGTTGATATGGAAATAAAAGATATAGAAAATGAATATATAGTAATTCATTCTCATTCAATTTCAGATTTCTCAGAAAATGGAGAATGGAATTATTCGTGGGACTCATCCAATTTAAACCATGATTCTCCATATCTATTAAGATTTAGGTCATATGATGGATATGATTATAGTGGATGGTCCGAGGTACAAATAATCGCAGATAATCCTCCAGATGCTAATAATAATCAGCCTACTTTTACTTCAGAAGGTTGGATAGATAGCACCACGTTGTATTGCGATTTAAATTCAAAATCTTCTAGTAGATGCACAACCGCAACAATAAATTTACTCCAATTCTTTGATGATGTTGATTCCGATTTAGAATATATATCAGTGTATAATAGCGTAGATGAATATGATGATAATTATGGCATTGTAATCAAAGTAAATAGCAACGGAATTGCAACATATAATCCAACTGACATGAATTTTTATGATACTGATATTTCTACATGGTCCTTGACAAATATTATTTTCGTCGCAACTGATCAATTTGGATCAAAGATAAATTCAAATCCTACTTCATTTATTGTCGAACCTGTAGAATTTATAATTACTACTTTGGATAATGATATTGTAGATGATGATGGAGTTATGCTTTATTCTGGTTCCGGACTCCCGGGTCAAACAATATCTGTAAGCATAGGCGGCAATACAGTAAATACCACGTTAGTATCTGCAGATTCATCTTGGATACTTGGTGTCCCTGCTTCTAGAATTCCAGGCACATCAGCCACTCCTGAATTCTCAATGGGAGGACAAGATTCCATTTCTGTTGATATTATTTACAAAGGAGAACAAGATGAAAAAGGATTCCCAATTGGATATATATTTATTACAATTATTATCATAATAGCACTTGCGTCATTAGCATATTTCTTCATAGAAGTAGAAGTTCTAGATGAAGACAGTGAATTAATTGAAAATAATTTAGAATCCGGAAAAGAACTGCAGAAACACGATGACCATCCTGGTTGGCTTTGGAATACAGTTGATGAAGAATGGATAGAAGATCCTAATCATATTTCAGAATGACATCAATCTATATCATGATTAATGTTTTTATGGTAACTAAAGTATAATTGTATGGTCCAACTATCGCTAACATTCTTGTATGAGTAAGGTGAGAGTGAGTATATGACCAAACTCCCTATGGCACGTCCAGGCGTTCAGGAGAGGATATTTCTTCACCTCAGAGACTATGTGGATCACTCAGGTAAAGTCGAAGTACCATTCGCATTATCTCAAATGGGTATAGCAAATGCAGTTGCTATTGCCCGTTCTAATGTTCCTAGGGCAATTTCAGGCATGAAAGAAAGCGGTCAATTAATAGAACGACAAGCTCATGTTACAGGCGTTTCAAGGAAGAGAAAGGCGTATTTTTTAACTATGGATGGAGCAAAAGTTGCTGATGAAATTTGGACCAAAGTCTCACAACAAAAAATAAGACTTTTATTACCTGATGGGAGATCAGAAAATGTAATCCTTTCTGATGCTATTGAAATCTCTGATTTACCACTACGGCATGTAGATTTTTTAAGATACATGGATGATAACGGCGTTGTTGATTTGTCATCACTTTCTCCCGAATTAATTGAAAGAGATCTCTCAAAGCACATAGAGAAGCAATTAGTTTCTTATCTAAACGACATGCCTAGGACAAGGAGGTTCTTTGGGCGTGAAAGTGAATTAGAAAATATGGTTGCCCTTTTAGAAAATAAATCTAATTCTATATTAGTACCGGGTATAGCTGGCATCGGAAAAACCGCACTTGCTGCTAAACTTCTTGAACGTTTTACACATAGAAGAAATCTTCTATATCATAGATGTCAAGATTGGGAAGGTTCTCGTGCTTTCTTAGAGGCTTGCGCAGAATGGCTATCTGCAATAGGAAATAATGAATTGGCTGATTACATATCATCAACTCCTGTTCCCCAATCTTCAATTGCAGTAAATATGATTTGTCAAGGGTTGGATGATTCTCCCTCCCTGATCGTCATCGATGATTTACACAAAGTTGGAGATGAGACTTTAATTTCATTATTGAGGGGCCTGACATTAAAAATTACTAACTTATCTGAAGTAGGCTTAGTTATGTTTTCACGTTCATTTAGGATGGTTGTTCCGGAATCTGACTCTAGTGGTAAAATTGTTACTCTGGTCATCCCATTAGAGGGACTAGATGCAGACTCAAGTAAACAAATACTAACTGCTATTTCCGATCTCGAAGGTCAACAGTTTAATCATATTTTTACCCTATCACGTGGTCATCCTCTAATTCTGGAATTAATAAACAGAGGTAGTGTTGGTGAGAAATTTCATTCTACATTGGAAGCATTTGTAGATCAAGAGATATTCAGTAGATTATCCGGCCCGGAAAAAAGATTATTAGGTGCTATAGCAGTATTTAGGGAACCCGTACAGCTAGAAGCAATAAATTCAATAGAGAGGGAAACAGACATGTTGGATAAGTTAGTTGAAAAAGGATTAGCACGCCAATCAGATTACGAAACTTATGATGTTCACGATCTTGTAAGGGAATTTCTTGTAAGGTCAATGGATGAAACATTAAGGTATGAATTACATGAAAATGCTGTTAAATGGTATAAAAATAAAAGAAATGGCGCTACAGATACGATAGAGTATATCCACCATCTTCATTTATCAGGAAATTATGATGAGATATCTGATATATTATTCGCAGAAGGTCATAATCTCGTCACTGCAGGTCACACAGAGCTTTACTCGATTTTGAAGTCTTTAGAATCTGATGACTTTAACAAAAATAGTTGGGGATTAATAAGAGAATTAAGGGGCGATATATTATCTCTCCAAGGGCGTTGGGATGAGGCAGAAATTGAATATGATTCAGCAATGAAAAGTATTGGAAAAAATACCATGATAACTGAATTATCAAGATTACTTTCAGCCAGGGCTGATATCGCAGTTAAAAGAGGGGCGATGGATGATGCCTTAGAATTACATAGAAAAGCTCTAGAAATTCAAATTTCAATAAGGGATGCAGTAGGGGCTGCAAAATCATATAACAATATGGGCTATATTTTTCGAAGAAGAAAAGATACTAGGCATGCCTTAGAGGTATATGGTAACGTTGAAGAATTGTTAAAATCAGAAACAAATCCTGAATTATGCGATGCAAGAATAAGACTTTCCTCAGCATTTTTAGAAATGAATGAATTAGATAAGTCTAGGGAGCATGCTTTGATTGCATACGATGAAACTAAAGATAATGGTCAGGATTTTCTCCACGCGCGCTCAAGAGCGGTGCTTGGTAGATATTATGCTAAAATTTCAGATAACGACTTAGCATTACATCATTATTCAGGTGCATTAGAAGAATTATCAAAACAAAATAATCCGAGAAGCGTCGTCGAAGTTTCAATTTTATTGGGTCAAGTACTCATGGATGCAGGAAGAAATTTAGAAGCTTCAAAACATTATCTTGGAGGATTAGCTGTAGCCGAAGCAAACGATTTTAGGATGATGCAAGGAGAGTTATTAGCTAGATTGGGCGCTGTGGAATCTGATCGATCGCAAAGAATGAATTATTTACAGAGCTCCTTATCAGTTTTTAGAGAATTAGGGGCAGTAGATAGAATGAAAGATGTTCAAAATTCTGTGCATAGGGCAATTATGGGAAATTAATTATATATTTCAGTAATCAATATAATTTCATTATATAAAATTAGAAAACTCAGGGCCCATTTGTTTTGAAATAGATAATTTTCCGTCAAAAATCTCACCTATGTGATACAATACCTCACTCTCAGCCAAATGGGGGGCATTATTTTTCTCTGAAAGATGACATAATACTATACTACTAAGTTCAGAGTGACAAACTTTTGATAATATTTCACCGGTTTGGTAATTTGACAAATGCCCTCCCCTGCCAGAAATTCTCCTTTTTAATGAATCAGGATATGCACTATTCATTAATTTTTTTTGGTCATAATTAGCCTCTATTGAAATATGTTTACAGCCCTGTATGTATTTCTCTAATTCTAATGTTGACTCTCCCAAATCAGTAATGAAGGCCGCCTTTTCACTTTTACCGCTATTTGTTATTATTGCAACATTATCAGCATTATCGTGTGGAATTGGTACGGAAATAAAACTAAAATCTACTCCACATTCAACTCTATCTAGATTATTAAATGTTTTACAAACTTCCATCGGCTCCCAACCCATCTTTATTGCTGTTTCAATGTTACTATGCAATACAGAATCCCATTTAATAGAGGCTCTTTTTGCAGATTTGGAATGATCTCCATGGTGATGAGTGACAATAATGGAATCAATTTCTTTACCATCTAAACCAATTTGAATTAATTTTTTTTCAATTTGCTTAAGAGAAAATCCACAATCAATTAGCACGTTCGTTTCGTCAGTCCTTAATAATGTAGAGTTACCTCTACTGCCCGAACCTAGGTGTATAATTTCCAAACTCATACCTACAATGTTCCGTGTACACAATGGTCTATCAACAAATACTATAAAAATTAATTATAACTGTGATATTAGAATAATTTTTTACAACTCATCGTTTATATTAATTTTTGTATGTCTGAACTACGCTCCATCAGTATCATAAATTAGTCATCACTCCTTACGATATAAAATAGTGGTAACCATGCGTAAAAAACAAATAAGCGCATTATTATTATCATTTTTGATATTAAGTAGTTTAGCATTTGTTTCTCAAACTAGGCCTCAATCTTCAGTTTCTTCAATTAATCCTGATGATGCAGAAGGAGGAGAACCTCCAATTACGGATCAGGATGGAGATATGATACCAGATATGCATGAATTTATATTTGGAGATGATATTAACTTTGAATTAAATAATTTTAATATGATAATCAAAGGTCTAGATTCGTATAATGCAACTGATAATATTACGGATCACGACAATGATGGCGCGACTGCATTAATGGAATATTGTTGGCCATTCACTTTAGATTCGTGTTTAGATTCTGAAAAACGAAATTCTTTAACTGGCAAGTCTCCTTCTGAAACTAAGTCTGGTTTACGTGAATATTTAGATCCAAGGGTTGCAGATACCGACGGGGACGGACTACCTGATGGCTACGAAATTCATATGTGCACCAGCGGAGGCGTCGGTTCACTAAATCCATTAACAAACACCTGGGATTGCTTATATTTTGATCCCTTGGATGGCCGGGATTTGACAGAAGATTTTGATCGCTGTGATAAGGATTTTAGTTGGGGCTGCGGAGATGGTTTCGATTTTAATAAGGATGGAATTATAGATGCAGGTGAAAAATTTACTAATACTGAAGAATATTTATTCGGTGCACCCAATGATTGGATTACTGAAAGAGATGGTCTGTGGTGTTATGGCCAAATTCAAGGACTCAGTATTGATTCATGCCAATCAACATATGAAAGACCTACTCTCGATGATGGCTGGCTCGGGACAGATCCTCGATTCTCTGATTCTGACTATTATTCATGGACGGATTCTACTGCATCTTCTTTAACTTCAATTGGAGATGGTATACCTGATGGTTGGGAAGCTTATAATGGACTAGATCCAAGAAATTATAGCGATTCAATTACTGATCCAGATGGCGACGGGTGGGACATTAATGGAGATGGATTCTTAACTCCTGATATTACAATTTCTACCTCTGAATGGGGTGAACAATTCAGTAATTATGAGGAATATATGGTCGATTCAGATTCAGGAATGGGAGTCTCTCCCGGAGTTATGGGGGTAAAATTATTTAATGATGACGCTCCCATAATCTCTTTTAATCACGACTCTAAAACATCATTAGTCGATAGCTCGATAAATGATGTAATTGCTGATTCTCTGAGAAATAGGCTTATAATTGGTTCAAAATATGGTATATCAGTAGTAGATCCTTTCAGAGATACATCGACTCTATTTCACTTAGATCAAGGAACTGAAATGAATATATTGGAGAAATACGAAATTGGAGATTATAGTTATTTATTGATGGGGACAAATAAAGGTTTACAAATCTCTAAATTGGTAAATGGTTTACCGGAATTTGACTCTATGTTTTTATTCCCAATAGGATCAATAACAGAGATTTCAAAATTGGAAACACAGAATAGTAATTTGGATTTACTGATTGGAGGAAACTCAGATATTTGGAAAGTCAGACTATATGATGGATTTGAAGATGTACCGTATTACGAGAATATTGACCATGTAAATGAATTATCAGATTTATTAAATTCTTCTAACTCTACTATTACTGCCATTAGTCATGTAGAAATGGATAGCAGGATTCCATTATTATTTGTTGGCACAGATTCTGGTTTGATAGCATGGAATACTACTGATGGAATTTCATCAATAGGAAATCCTTGGTGGATTTTTAATAAGACTAACGCTGATTATTTCGTCAATGAGAATATATTTGACTCAAGTAGTACTTCAAGAGTAAATCTATTGCAAAAAGAAATTGTAAATGGAGATTTAACCGGGCTATGGTTAGGTATGGCTGGTGGAATTTATTTAATTAAATTGGATTTAATAATATCTCAGCCAACTGAAGCATTTAACAATGAAAGAATGCTTAATATTGATAATATTCTAGAAGGCGCTAATGATATTAGATCTATATTATCATATAATGGCAAAGTAATAATTGGTTCTAAATTTGGTACATGGTGTTTAGAAGGAAATGCTCAACAAGGAATATTAGGTATGTATCTTAATCAAACTATGATACCTGGTCTAGTTACATCTCTTGCACTATTGGAGAATTCCGATGAAACATGGGTTTTCGCCGGTATATCTCCCGGTAAATACATGAATATAGTCCCCTTAAATCCTCTTTCTAATGATTCTGATTTAGATGGGATGCCGGATGGTTGGGAGTATGCCAATGGATTAGATCCTACAGACCCATTTGATGCCGCTAGAGATTTAGATGATGATGGGATACAATATTTTGGTAACGATGGACTCCTTCTAGACAGACTTTGGACCAATCTTGATGAATATAGATATAGCTCTATTTCTGACTCAGGTGATAATAGTACGGATCCTAGGGATGTGGATTCCGATGGAGATGGATTAACAGATGGAGAGGAATATTGGGGGTGGTTTTCTGATTCTTCAATCTTTAACTGTCATTACATTAATCTGCAGTATATCTGTGATGATGAAATAGGATTATCTGCACTTACTGTTCATCTAGAGGGATGGTTGGGCTCAGGCACTGGAGGGGGGACAGATGGCCCCACAGATCCAACTAATGCTGATACCGACGGCGATGGTATGCCAGATGGTTGGGAAATTGAAAATAGGAGGTGGATAGGAAATGAATATACAGGAGGAAATGAGTGGACATTGGACCCACTCAATCCCAATGATGCGTTTCTTGATGCAGATGGAGATGGTCTAAAAAATATTTGCGAATATAAGTGGAGTAATTTATTAGATTTGACTTTACAAAATGGTCTACTTTCTCATGGTGAAACATCCGAAGCAGCCAAAGATTGGATGCATACTGATCCTAATTCAGTAGATTCGGATGGTGATGGCTTACCCGATGGGTGGGAAGCTCGTTATGCATGTAATTGGTCACCTAGAAACTCTGGTATTAATCCAATGAATGGTTCAGATTCATTGAATAATCCTGATGGCGATGGATTTGATATAAATAATGATGGAATTCTAAGTTCAGATGAACAATTAGTTAATTGGATGGAATACTACCTAAATAAAGATATTTTATATTCCACATCTACATCTTCAGGGTTAACGTATCCAGAAAATTTTTCTACAAATTTATCTCATAATTCTTGGAAGGATTTTGCATTAGAATCTTTTGGAGATCAATCTAGTTTGTACTATTCAGTTATCATAGATGACATTATTTTTCAGGATATCGGCTCTTCCAATCCTCTAGATGCGGATTCTGACAGAGATGGAATGCCAGATGGATGGGAGTTTTATCATTCAAGATGGAGTTTGTTTGATCAAGTTTGGTCATTAAACCTTGTCAATGAGGGAGATAGTTTAGGAGATTACGATGGCGATGGGATGAATAATTGGGAAGAATATAATGTTATCTCAAGTAATAAAAGTGAAATAAGTAATACAATATCTTCTCCTCAATTTTTCTTAACAAATGTTGCGGGAGAATTAACATCAATGCCCTGGATAGGCGCAGAATCGTCTCAATCTTTCGGTGAATTTATGTCACTTGAAGGTAATAATGTATCTGGATTTACTGCAGATCCAAATAATCCAGATACGGATGGAGATGGTATTTTAGATGGAATAGAATTGATATTTACAAAGTGGAACTCTTCTGATGAATTATGGACCCTTAATCCATTAGTTGCAGGTGATGGCAATTATGATTCAGATTCTGATGGGATAACTGACATTGTAGAATTAAATATGACTAATAATAACCCATCTAACGGAGGATTAGCCCCTTCAGATGCACCTAAGTTTTGGACTGAAGTGGAATCAATAAATTCTCAAGAATCAGTAAACAGGATATATAGAATAATTTTTGCAAAGGAATCTAGGGCGAGTTTAGCCATGGAACAATTTGTAGATTGGCAATCAGGTTTGGCCCCAAAGCCTCTCTTAGAATCTATTTTTGGTATAACTGATCCAAACTCATTTGATACTGATAGGGATGGAATGAGTGATGGCTATGAATATTGGTTCACAGAATGGAATTTAGAAGAAAACTCATGGTCAATGAATCCACTATCTGATTACGATGTTGATATTGATTCTGATAATGATTCCTTTGATTGCGATGGAAATGGGATAATAACCGAAGCTGAGTCCTATGATAATTTAGCAGAATATGATGCAAGAATATATGGAAAAAGGCTTGCTGTTGGTTCAATACCAAATGGAACAGGTTTAGTTTCATATGGAAAAGATGCAATAATTGCACAAATGGAGGAAAATGAATTATCTTTATCATCAGCCAAAAGTACTCTCTATACGACATTTTCTTCAAAAAGTATTTCTGCATCCGAGAAAATTGGGCTGATTAATGAGCTTAATTATGATAATTTTAATATTAGTTTAGCTGGAATCAGTGATCCAAATGATGTTGACTCGGATAGAGACGGAATGACTGATGGTTGGGAATATTGTTATTCAATATATGGAGAATTTTTGCCTATTAATTCATATAGATGGTCATTAAATCCAATTAATCCATTAGATGTAAATTATGACCCCGACGCAGATGGATGGTATGATAGAGAATTAGGAGATATCCCGGCAGAACAAGGGCATTGGATTGAAAGACAATTTATATTGAATCCATTGAGTGATCAGATCGATAGTGGAACTTTGGAATTATATTTCACTAATCTCATGGAATATGATAATGGTACTAATCCATTAGATTTTGATTCTGATGATGATTCTGTACTAATGAAACCAATTATCATTAATGGAATTATCACAAATTATGTAATTGATAATAGCCTATCCGATGGACGTGAGATTTTCAAATTCGGCACCAATCCATTAGATAATGATACAGATGGAGATATGATGCCGGATTTCTATGAATATCATAGAGGATGGAATGAGACAAATGATAATTGGTCATCTTTACTAAAAATTTCTGTTCAATGGTATCAAGTATCTGCAACTAACTTTAAGCCTGTGGATGTTTCAAAAGGATATATATCCCGTCCAAATTTAAATTGGTCATGGTTCACTCATGATGCTACTGATCCTACCGATGCTGGTTATGATGCAGATAATGATGGAGACTGGGATTGTTCTTCAGGTACTTGTACATACGTGCCATACACAAACTTCCAGGAGTACTATGCTACGGTTAATGCCACTCTATCATCTCCCTCTCTAGTCAGAGCCGCTGGTTTGTATGACTGCGCCGGAGAAATAGTCCATGAATGGTGGCAATTACGTGAATCATTATTGGGCACTTGTTCAGGTAGTACGGCAGTATCTACAAATTACTTAAGGATGAATCGAATTAATGATGGAGATATGTTATACTCACTTATTATAGATGATAACGATGAGAATTATGAAATAATTAATACTTCTAATGATAATATTCTCATAAATGGGGCGTGGACTGATGAATATAATAGATTTGCAGGTGATCAATTTCATTTGCCTAATTTGGGCCTTGGAGAATATGTATTTGGATGGTGGTTAATTGATATTGATGGTGATATGATAGCAGACGGCACCGACCCAACCAATTGGGATACTGATGGAGACTGGCTGAATGATAATTTTGAAATTAAAGATGATTTATTGGATGGGGTGAGGGGCAATAGTGGTTCACCCATAAGATATGATGACAGAACTACATAGATTACTATTAATGATATGCTACCTCGTATAGTCGTGGAAGATAATTCAGAGCATATTCCTGCCACTAATTCCCCGGTTGAAGATAAACTATTATTTCTACAAGAGAATATGGTTAATTTTGTAAATCAATATAATTTACCTCTAGTTGAGGTTTCTTTGGTAATTTCAAAATTTATTAGAATTATTTCGGAATCATTGAATTTAAAGGCAGAAGAAGTAAATGAAGAAATTCCTTATTTGGAGATTTTTAAAAAAAATGTAAATCTAGAAAATAATAATGATATTGATTTTCATTTCCCTCTTGAATCCGTTCTAAAGAATGTTGATATAGATAGAATGGACATCTTAGACACCATAATAAGGACAATAATTAACTCTACCGAATTACCATTTATCAATGCCATGATATTATTAAAAGACTGGGAATCAATAGTCATTCTTCAATTATCAAAATCTTCGAAACCTGGGCATCTTTTTAGCCCAATCGAATTACCTGATGATTTTTAAATAATACGTCTATTTTGATGCTATTATTTTGTTAGAAATCCACCATGAATCAAATATTGACCACAAGTATAATACTGGCCACAAGATTATTGACAATATTAATGGAAGTTGTATTAATGTCCAACTAAATGCTTTATTACTTTCACCATTGAAATGTTGGCCTAAATATAAAAAAGGAATTAAAGATATAATTATTGAAAATATTGGCCTAAAAGTACCCCAAGGGCCAATTCCACCACTCATTTCATTCCAAATAATCCCAATTACTCCCAAGGGATTTACCTTACTTTCTTCTGGTTGAAGTTTTACTATGTATTCTTCTTCCATGTATGACGCTACAGGCCATTAGCAATCAATATAACGTATAATTCAAATTTTATGGTCAGCTATTCTTCTTCTAAATATGGCGCCATAGTTGGATTACCAAATTTATCAAACCACTCTACTGGTTCACCATTAATTTTCATAGCCAAATCATCATTTACTTGCCTCGGTATCAATTCTCTTCCTGGATGCCAGGTTTGATCTTCTAACCAAATCTCAAGATTTTCCTTTTCAAGTTCTATTTCCATAGACCCTCCTAAAGGGATGTCTTGAACTATGAAAGATATCACTTCTTTCATTGCAGACTGTCTTGAAATGGAAAAAAAGGTATAATTAATTTTCAAATTTTTAGTCATAACGTCAAATGCTGTATCCAATATTTTCTGTTTTCTTAATAATAATATAAATTTTTCAAAATTAATGGAATACCCTTTAATTTTTGTAGTTAGCCTATTTGTAGGAAAAGATTGTTTTGTAATTATGGAATCGGACCTCCAGTCTGGAAAGATATTATTTATGGATGTTATGACATTGTCCGAATCTTCATATGGGCGCAACATTGTAGTAATTGTAATATTTAATCCCATGCTATCTGCCTATAGTTTATTCCAGTAGTTAATATCATTTAAACTATCATTTAAACGAATGGTTCAAACGATAAATTACTATCCTGAGTTTATGGCAAATCGCTCAGCATATGTATCAATTGGAATAGCAATTTTTCCAGTATTATGTTTGACAGCCTTAAGGGCTGTTCTTCCAGTAGTTGATGATGTATTATCAAAAGATCTATTTTCACAAATAATCACTTACTCTATCGTATTGTTTTTGGGTTTATTCATGTTATCAAAATATAGAATAATCAAAGATCATGAGTATCACCGTTCAAAAGCAATTCGTAAACTTTCTAAATCGTATAAATTAGAAGATAAAGGATTATGGGAAAATAGTGATGAAATTTTAAATAAATTAGAAATAAAGGCAAAAAGTAATTTTAATGATGATGGATTTAATTCTGCAATGAAAGGTTTTGTTGGTTCACTAAATAAAGAAAGAAATGAAGATACTATGGAAGAGGAAGTTATTGAACTCATCAATAATGATAATAATAATAATAATAATAAAGAACCAAATAAAATTAACTTCATTAAACAATTATATTTCAAAATTAAAAACCTATTAACTATGTTAATTGAAAAATCTGCATCAAAGAAAATAAATAATAACAAAGTATTAATTAATTCATCTCAGAATAATAAAAAATGGGACATCAAATCTACTAATTCTACATCTAAAGTAACTATTTGTGTTTCTTGCAATTCCCTAAACGATGTGGATTCTAATTATTGTGTTTCATGTGGTATCTATCTTTAGAGGGGAACGGTTGAAAAAAGTCACTATGAGTCGGAGGGTTGAGTAGGTTATGGCGAATAAGCGTGATTATTATGAAATTCTTGAAATTTCTAAAGATGCTAGTGATTCCGAGATTAAAAAATCTTTCAGAAGTTTAGCACGTAAATATCATCCCGATAAAAATCCAGATAATCCAGAGGCAGAAAATAAATTCAAAGAAATTCAAGAAGCATATGCAATACTTTCTGAACCTAATGAAAAATCAAAATATGATAGATATGGGCATAACAGGCCAGGGGGCTCACCATTTGGCCCTGGAGGTTTTCAAGGCGTAAATATCAATATTGATGATCTATTTGGCGGGGGAATTGAGAGTATATTTGGACAAATATTTGGTAACTCGAGACCCAATCGTAACAATAGAGGTGGAGATTTATTAATTAGGCATATTGTACCTTTTACAGCTATAATAGACGGTTATGATGATGAATTAGAAATTGAATCATTATCTGCATGTTTAAAATGTAATGGATTAGGCTCTAAAAATCCTGATGGTACAAAATCTTGTCCTTCTTGTAATGGCAGAGGCAGGGTGCAAAGAGTTGAACGAGTTGGCCCATTTGCTCAACAAGTCGTTTCAGATTGCCCATCCTGTAATGGAATAGGGGTGATTGTTACCAATCCATGTAATTCCTGTAACGGAGAAGGAAGATATAATCAATCAAAGAAAATAAAATTTACAGTACCTCCAGGAATCTCTAGTGGTAATCGTATAAAAATAGCGGGCCAAGGGGAAGCAGCAAGAGGAAAAAATGGAATTGCTGGTAATCTCTATATAGAAATTGAAATTGAAGAACATCCTTGGTTCGAAAGAGATGATGCAGATATTTTAATGGCCCTACCTGTAAATTATTCAGATTTATTATTGGGCACAGTTATTGAGATAGAACATATAGATGGGAAGAATTTGAAAATTAAAGTACCGCCATTATCTAAACCAGGCGATACAATATCTATACATTCTAGAGGATTGCCTTCCATGCGTTCTAGTAGGGGCAGAGGCTCAGTTACGGTATTGCTGAAATTAGATATCCCAAAAAAGATTTCAAAATCTCTTAAAAAACAATTAATCAATTTAAGAGAAAATATTACGAATCAATCTTTAACGCTAGAAGATAGCATAATCGACGAAGCAAATAAAAGAAGGGGAAATTAATTATTTTTCTTAATCGAATGAGATTGCTCTTGAAGAAGTAGCAGCTAGTGGTACATTATTGACGACTCCTGATATTTGGAAATCTATATTTTTAGGCTCATCAATAAATGAAATTTTTATGAATACGCTCTTTCCAATTTCCAAAGTCTCGAGAAAAATCTCATCCTCTTGAAATATCATTTGAGGGGTAACTTCTTTGATCTCTATGGGCGGACCTTCTGATGCAAATATTCGAATAGCAGCCATTTTCCAAATATTCTTATATGGTTTAATACCTACTAAAATATTTGACTTACTCCCTTCAATTTTCCATATACAAACTTCTATTTGTTCGGTCATATGTCTAATCAGAGGATTTCCACATTCCTGAATTACGGATTTCCAAGGGCTATCTCCAAGTTGATGTAATGATGAAATTATTACTTCTTGATCTACGCCATTAGATATTCTTTTTCGTAATTTTTCTAATCTTTTAAGTTCATGTTGCTCAATTGAATTAATTTCGTATTTACCTTTTATATCGTTTCTATTCCACCATAGTACTATCATCATTGGAGTTAAAAACATGATGCCTACAAAAATATAGAAATTTGTAAACATACTTGATAGATCTTCTAATTTTATATTTTCAGGACGGTATTCTACAAACTCTGGGCTCATAAATTGATAATTTACTTCTCCTGACTCACCATTATTTTTTTCAATCCGTATTGCATGTATCCCCTTCGGTGCTATAATTTCAGTTCCATTTGTATAATTTACAATTATTCCTGTTTTTTGATCTAAAATAACTATATGTATGGAAATATCTCCTATAGAATCATTAAAATAAATATGAGAGCCGTTTTCGTGCTTTACCATCAATCCGTATATATCTATATCATCATTTATTCCCAAATGGCCATTATATTCAGTGTTATTATCATTTATTATTACCCAATTATCATCAATTTTTCCATTTTCCCATATGTAATCAGGTGCATCACCTAAATCTCCTCCATCACCATTTTTATTTGAATAAATGCCTATCTCCCATGCTGTTGTTAAATTAGATTTAATTCTGAATTCTATTGATTGTGTATCTTTACTTGTATAAATTTTATCAGGGCAAATTTTAATATTTGTCAGGTATTCTAATATGTTATTATCATTCTCATGAAAAAATATTTCAATATTTACATAATTACTAAATTGACAAATTGGAATAATTTCCATTTTTGCGCCTGCATTAATTAATATTGAATCGCCCTCAATATCAGAAGCAGCAATTTGGCCACGATAAAAATTTCCAAATAATAATGATGCTCCATGATTCCAAGGATTGTTTAATTCCATATTATCTGGTGATTCATTATTCGAGTCATAGTAAATCACTTCAAATTGATAAGGTGTATATCCAATTTCATTTCTAGGAATTAGCTTTAACCAAAGTTCCCCCTCTGGATATTCCAAATAATAATCTTCATAAATATAATTCGAAAAATCTGTAATAATTGTTTTACTTTCTGGTAAAACACTCCATAATTCTATATTGATGTCATGAGCAAATATTATGTTTTTAATCAGGATAATATCGCCTTCACTACCTAGTAATTTTATTGCATCTTTATCTATATTTGAATCCAATGCTCCTGTAAATTTCATCCCCTCATTAATATTATCTAGATTATTGCAACTATCCATTTGACATGGCGAAGCATGATAAAAATAATCTCCGTAATTTTCCGCATTAAAAATAATATTATCTGTTAAATCTGACATCTCAATTGTGCCATTATCATCTATTATTATTTTACTAGTAATATCCTCCTCGCCTATCCCTGCTTCAGCATAAACCTGCCATGAAAAGCTACCATTAACCAATCCGGACCAAGAAACTCTGTGAGAATCAGACTTATTAGTGTAAATTCCATTATTAATGACTTTTAATTCAAGCTCCATGCATGCTATTAAATTACAAGTATACTCAATTGTAACTGGTCCTTCAATTTCTACATTTTCATCTATCAAGATATTGATGTTTGTTGATTGAGCACTTATGATTGGACTAACATTCATTAGAAATAAAATTGCCAAAGTTAGCAATACAATTATGCTTCGCACGATTAACCCAAACCTCCCTCACATTAGAATCCTTCAAGCGAAATGCATCACTCGTCAACCATATGGATGGTAGGCCTTTAGCTCGCGGAGTAGAATCTAGGCAACGTTTTTCTCGTATTTTTTCCCTCGGTGACAGGAAAAACCCATCATCTTGGACGCCGGGAATTGTACTTGGCATAAATGATCCAGAATTACCTATTTCAATTGCGCCCTTTAGTTCGAGAAGAAACTCTTCTTCAATCCCTGCAAATATCTCGATATCTACACGTGGTAATTTCTGCTTCCCATTTGATACTCCAGATACATGGACATCAATGGAAGGATTAGTACTTCCTCCTAGCCTTGCAGAATCAGATTCCGGTACATTCAGCGAAGGAGAAGAAGTCCTACTTGTCTCCTGGCAATCCTTACATCATGACATAAAATTAAATGATAAAAATTTAGAACCATCAATAGTCGTTTTGGTAGATTCTCCTCAATTAGTGAAGAATCAAGGGTTGCTAATCGATGCTATAGACACAATAAGGACAAAATTTCCTTCTTCTTTAATTTGGACCCCAGGTATCGCTGGTCCTGATAATTGCGCTCTACTTACATGGATGGGAATAGATTTATTTGACTTATCTAGGTCAAGAAGCGCTTCTGCAATCGGTGTTTTATTGTCGACCCTAGGGCCAAGAGAAATTGATTATACTGTTAGTGAAAGTTCCGATATGGATGCCCAATGTGCAGAGTGGAAGAGATCAATCTCTGCAACAAGAGCTGCAATTCGTGAAGGTTCACTAAGGGAATTAGCTGAAATGCAAAGCACTTCAAGTTCAAAATCTGTTGAACATTTAAGGCTCCATGACCTCAAAATGAGAGAATTAGGAGGAGGTAGGTCTGGTTTGTCTAGGGTATTAGGAAATTCCGCTACTCTGCGATGTAATTCTTTCACCAGCCGTTCTGATGCCTTAATCCAAGATTGGCACAATAGGGTTTCAAATTTTCATACCCCCCCTAATCATCAAACCAATGTATTACTATTGCTACCTTGCTCAGCAATGAAACCATATCGTTTATCCCAAAGTCATCAAAGATTCGCTAAATCAATCAATACAAGAGGAGTTCATGAAGTCATTGTTACTGCCCCATTAGGGTTAGTTCCGAGGGAATTAGAGGATATTTGGCCAGCGGGTAATTATGATATTCCTGTTACTGGAGATTGGGATAAAGACGAAATATATATAATAAAAAATATGGTTAAGAAAATATCTAATAGAACAAATTATTCTCGAATAATAAATCATTCCGGAATTAAAATTGAAATAGAAGGGATTGATATTAAAGATACTAGAAAAGGACTATCTGCAGGCTGCTCAGAATCATTATCTAATCTATCTATTGAGATAGATAATGCAATATTGGATTTTAATATTCCTAAGATGAAAGAAAGTTTGCACAGATTAGAAAAGCTAAAATCTCTCTCTAGGTTTCAGCATGGATGTGATTTATGGTTAAATGATACATCTGTAGAGGGCAGACCTCCGATTTTTACAATTAAAAATAATGGTATTCAACTTGCACAATGGAATCCCAGAAGCGCTAGATTCGCATTTTCAAAATCTTGTTTACCAATTTTGGATAAATATGGCACCCTATCTAGAGTTTATTTACGCAATGATCATATTTGGAAAGGCGATTTATTTTCCACAAATGTCGAATCAATAGAGGGCGATATCAGACGTGGTGATGAAGTTTTAGTGTATCAGAATAATCTGTTAATTGGCTCGGCTAGAGCAGATGCACCTGGATGGGAGTGGCCAAATGGCCCAGGTCGATTGGGAAGGGCCCAACATCGTCTTTGAATCGAATTCTTACAAAAATCTTACGTAGCGATTAAAGAGGGTGGGTTAGTCGCATGGCTGTCAGAGGTGATTATGAGTGGCACGTATGCATAGTAAAGGGAAAGGAAGTAGTGGCTCAAACAAGCCCAATTCTAAAATGCCTCCTGTTTGGTCTAATGATAATAAAGAAGAAGTTGAGGAATTAATTTTAACTCTCTCAAAAGAAGGTAATTCAACAGCAGTTATTGGAACGATTCTTAGAGATAGATATGCAGTCCCCGATGCTCGTTTAGTAACAGGTGAAAGAATCTCCCAAACTCTTACTAGGAACAATATTGTACCATCTTATCCTGAAGATATGATGAACCTCATGCGTAGAGCATTAAGGCTAATTGATCATTTAAATTCAAACAAAAAAGATATTCATAATCGTAGACAATTAGAATTATGCGAATCAAAAATACGTAGATTAGCTAGATATTACAAGGGAAATGGAAATATTCTTGAAACTTGGACATATAAAAGAGATCAACTAAGATTAATGGTTGAGTAATTATAAGCAGAAGGCTTGAACGCCTAACCTATTTCAGCCCGCTTATGGAGAACTTATTGGATGATGTAGTTTTCTCAGATGTTTCTGAAATATTTATAAAATTCAGTCAAGATATTAAAGAATCTAACAATACTATTCTTATTACATCCCAACCTAGTATCCGTGGCTGTTTAGCCCTTGCCCCAATTGAGGCCGCCTTATTAGATTCTAATATTCCCTATAGGAGAAGATTTGTAAATGAACCTAATCAAAATTATCCTTCCATAAATGTGGTGAATTCAAATGATCAAATTGGTCCATATCTAAATAATGATAATAATTCATTATTCCTCTCAGATTCAATTGTTGAAGGACTAACTGGTTCAGATGGAGATTCCAAAAAAGGACCTCTAACCGCAATAGCACAGTCGCATGCATTAGCTAATGAAATATGCCCTAATAGCATAAGATTACGCAGGTTACGCCCGTGGATATTATCGGGCAACTGGTTAGATGACTCACTTGACAATACCTATGATCCTGTATTTTTAAAATTAAAAAATATATTAAAAAAAGAAGGGAGCATCCGTATATTACCTATAACAGAAGTAAAAAATCCAAATTTAAAAAATTTTAATTGGATTGATGTGAGTTATTTAAAATCTTTATCTTCATCATGGAATGATATGAATATTGCTATGAAGGAAGAATCTTTATCATTATTGGCTAAACCAGTATTAACGAAAAATCTACCTTCTACTGCACGTGTAGAGGAAATAATTTGGAATTGTATTGTAGCACCAGGTTGGGAAACTGATATGGTAGGCCAATTAAATTATCAGTTAGATAAATGGGACTTCGATGATGAATATTCATTATCAGAAAACCTAATGAATTCTTTATTAAAATACGGAATTATAAATTAATTTTCAATTCTTAAAATACTATTACATTCCGAACATGGTATTCTTAATGGCCTCACCGTAGACTGAACTTGATTAGAAATACCGCAAGATGGACATTTGACATAAGGTCCTCCAACATTATTAGTTATTTTTTCAATAGTTTTTGAGGTCGGTGATACCAATGAGATTGGAAATACTAATAAAACGCTAGTTGAAACTATTCCTAATACTATTTGCAAAGGTAACCCCATCCAATAAATTGTAAATGCTAAGGCTCCTAAGACTAATACTGTAATCATAGTAGGAACTCTCGCTCTTCTTTTTGTTAGGGCCATTCCTATTACTAAAGCGACTGATAATGCCAGTACAGAAATCATTGCAGATACAAGGGGGCTAAATATAATTGAACTAGGCGGTACAAACTCAATTCTGAATTCAATTTCGGTATCAATGTCTTCTTCAGTAATACTAATTGATTCCATGATTATCCATCTTCTCAGTTTATAGTCTATTTCATCTGCATATATGTCTCCCATGCCAGTCAACATATTAGTTTTGAACATAATGTTCAAAGAAACTTCATCCCAGATTTGTTCGGATGATGGCCTAATAAAGTTCTCAACTAATATTTGCCTTTGATTTTCTTCAATAGCATAAGAAGTCTCAATCGTTATTATCATTTCTTCCGAACTAAATGCTCTAGTTGCACCCATATTGATATTTATTTCTGTAGGACCTAAATCTATGGGATTTATGCCAATTATTGACTCAATCTCTAGGTATAGGCCATTTGCAAAAAATGATCTAAGGTCTGATTTAGAGCCTATCAGATGGTTTTTTAGTGCTCTAATTTCGGAATCATCAACTTTACCATTATGTTTTTCAGTAGATTTTATGGAATCAGAATATGAATTAAGATTCTTCCACCAACTATTGGAATCTAATGTGCTATTTCCAATATTGTCCAATCCCCATCTAATCCATTGTGACATTGCCCCATCAAATTCTATTGAAATTTGTTTTTCTATCGAATTTCCCTTAAATTTCGTATCGATATCAACTTCAATTGTAGATCCTCCATCTCTCAATGGCTCATTCTCTGGGTACCAATCACCAGGTCCACTATCTTCCCCAACTACTATCTCATGAGTCTTATTTGAACTAATAATTAATCCTGGTTGAGGGATTAATTCAAATTCAAATTTAATAATTCCATCAGAGTTGACCGGAACTTCCCAAACAAATGTTACTTCTACGCCAATATCTCTTAGTATCGCTATGGGGCTTTCGCCTATCTCTATATTTTGGACTTTGGCAATCCCATTAGATTTTGACCACATGTCGCCCTCAAATCCTGACTTTATCATAACAGGAAGATAAACTAAATTACCAGTTACACTCGGGTCTTTAATCAAAATTTCTAAGAGTGGCAATTTCACCCTTATGCTAGCATCATATTCTTCTGATCCCCAAACAAAGAATACTCCAGTATCTTCACCAGGGCTTGTAAATACCAAATTCTGTACACTTAGAGTAATTTCTACTAAATCTCCTTCCGATATATCGCCTTGTGCAACTTCTACCGGTATCTCCAAATTACCTTCTCCAGTCAATAATATTTCAGGCGTCGGAATTGACCCTTCGTATGTATCGCCACCAATTTTTACTTCTAATGTGGCATTAAGCGTAAAACCGGCTGCTCCTTGTAACCTGTATGGTATGGAAAATTCCCAAGTTTCTGAGAGATATTCTCCCTCGATCCTCCAAGTTACATCCCATGTCGCAATCTTAACTTCTCCTCCTATTGATGATGTAACTTCAACTTCAACTTCTTCTGTATTTAGCTCAGAATAGAATGGTGTTAATATTCCATCATCAGGTTCACCAATTAAAAATAATTCAAATTCTCGTTGTTTGCAACATTCTTCGGAAATTTGACTTTGAACGGCCATTGGCATAAAAATTATCATTGTAATTAGTGATGCCAAAATAAATGCATTGGCCCTATCTCGTAGCGTCATTTGCCATCTGATTGATATCACGTGTTTGAATGCGCCGCTTATAAGATTAATAAAATATACAATCCTAAATGGTAATTTTATTAACTATGGAGCCAAATTAATTTTATTGGTTTACCTGGAGTTATATTTTCTATCTTGGCAAAACCCACCCTTTCGAATTGATATATTTTCCCTTCTTCTAAATTATAGTTCTCTATTATGCCTTCGTGGATCATTATGTTATTGCCTTGAGGAATATGTAAAACGGCCTCTCTAGAAATTGATTCAAGTAGCCAATGTATGATTTGTCGATTATCTTGTCTTTCAATTGATTCTACTTTGCAATGTTTGTCTATTTTAGAAACATCTGCGAAATCCTTTAGCCTAAATTTATCCCATTTAATGTAGTCGTTATTTTCAATAAACAAAGTTTCTTCAAATTCATTAAATCTCCATTTTCTAACATCATCTAAATTAGTGCTATTTGGATGATTTTGGATTTTTAATATATCATTAAATTTTTTATTTTTGCCCTTCCAAGACATTTTTAATTTTATAGGATTCCTTACAAAAAATCTCCTCGGCGTTATCGGATCAATTTTTTTAATATTAAATGACTCAATAGTCTGCATTGAAATTGAGATATCCTTTTGAGTAAGTCCGAGATCTAGCCAAAAAGATCTAAGTGAACTTGGATCAAAACCTCTTCTTCTTAATGATTTTATTGTTGGTAGTCTTAAGTCATCCCATCCTGAATATTCGCTTTCCATTATTGATTTTCTCATTCCTGAAGTTGAGAACCCGCCAAATTCAAAAACTTTTACTCTTCCCCAATACATCGTTTCTGGATAATCCCATCCAAAATGCTCATACAATAATTTTTGCTTTCTGGTGCTATCCATCAAATCTTTACCACGAATTATGTGCGTTACTCTTTGTTCATGATCTTCTATCGCACTTTGGAAGTCTAATAGTGGCCATACTTTATACATTTTTCCAACAATAGGGTGTTCACCGTGTTGAATCCTTAATGCAGGCCAGTCTCTTAGAGCAGGATTAGGGAGATCTGTTGGAGTTTTTACTCTCACTACTCCCTCTCCAGCTTTCATTTTTCCATCCAACATGGCACTCCAATCATTCAGATTTTCCTCTATACTTCTGTTTCTGTATGGACTAACTTCTCCCGCATCTCTCAGTTTTTTAAATTCTCCAGAACTGCATCTACAGACATACCCAAATCCTTTTGAAATCATTTTTTCTGCATAATCTAAGTATATTGGCATTCTTTCACTGGCTCGTATTACTATATCTGCAGGTGAACCACTTATCCATTCGTATTCCTCTTCTATCCACTTGTATGCTTCTAACATCGGTGGCTTTACTTTTGTATCAGTATCGTCAAATCGCAACACAACCTTTCCATTATATTTCTTAGCAAATTGAGAATTTAATACAATTCCTCTTGAATGACCTAAAGTCAATGGGCCATTTGGATTAGGGGCAAATCTTAATATGATTTTCTTATTTTCAGTATCTAATAAATCTGGTAAGCCAGTTCTACGAATTTGCTTCTTTCTAACTAATGCATCCGGATTTAATTTTGTTAATATTTTCTTTATACTTTCTATGCCATCATTAGCAGCAATTTCATTAGCAATGCTTACCTCAGAATCGATTAGCGAAGATAATTTTTTTGCCAAAGCTCGTAAATCTTTCCTTTCAGACATTATTCTGCCCAATACACTACTGGGTTTGCCATTTCCGTTATATTCTAATGCATTTTGAAGGGCGTATTTTCGAACTACATCCTTAATGCCGGAGTCCCAATCAGTATCTTTGCTCATGTCAGTATCTCACTCCTATCGATATTATGCATTTCACCATTCTTATTCTATCTCGTTCCTGAAAGATTTTTTCCATGATAAATGATTTATTTCATCTCTAATCGGAATCGCCTTATTATGATATTTCATCCAAGCATTTTTTGTTGTAGCCCAACTCCATCTTAATTCATCGTGAGGATATTCTGATGTAATCATTTTTTTAACTGCTATGATAGTAATAGGGTCGGAAGGATATCCTGAACCAATTTGAAAATCTAGTTTATTCCCAATTCTTAATATTTCTTCATCCCTTACTACTTTAGCAATAATACTTGCAGCGCCTACTGCTAAATTTCTTTGATCCATTTTATGTTTTGATATGATTATATTATCTCTCCACAAACTTCCTAATTTATTTCTTACGGATACTCCAAACCTATCTTCATTTACGTCACATGCATCTAAAAAGATTTCATCATTATCATAAGCAGTACTTACTTGCAGTATAGATTCCGAAAATAAGTTAATTTCTAATTCATTTATATTCATTTTTTTCCTTCCAATGTCAATATCTGATGCTTTACATATATTGACAAATATCTCCCAATTATTTATTTCGGACTCTTTTAATATTAATTGATAAATTTTTTTTCTTTTAATCTTACTAAGTTTTTTTGAGTCATCAACACCAATTTTTTTTAATATTTTATAATCAGTTTTTGGAAGTTTTATTGCACACACCACCATCGGACCTATTACTGGTCCTCTTCCTGCTTCATCAATGCCAATTACACTATTCGACATAGTAATCAAGCCGTCTAGAAATTATTGTTTTATGGTCTTTATTGATAATTATTGGGAAATCTTAATTTGCTATTTACTTCATGAAGTATCGTGACTCCAATATGGCCATTTAAGAAAAAAAAATCTTCGTCTCGGTTGAAAAGTTCAAAATTTACAGAAAACATTGTAGAATATGAGAGAAAAGTTATTGCCAAAGATTCAAAAAAAGGAGAAGGGAAATCACATTTAGATAATAAAAAATTTTTGGATGCTATGAAGTTATTTGATGAAGATATATTAGATAAGTGAGTCAACTGAGACTTCTTTAATTTTTTCAATGTCAAATTCGCCAGCATGTATTGGAGACCTTAATCCGAAATTAATGCTAACTTTTGGGTCTATTTCTCCAAACTGACCGATTTCAATTCCTCGTATAATTACCTTTGCACCCCTTCCAAGTAGCCATGGTCCATTATCTTCAGATGTTGCTTCAAATATTACTTCAGTATTTAGTATGCCTAAATCTCTCAATAATGCTTGAGTAAATCCCTTTGCTGCAGTAAACCCACCCCCTACTTCTGCACATGCCCAAGAAAAACTATGCTGATTCTTTAGATCCGATACTACAAATCCTAATTCATAAATTCTTTGTGGTAGTTCTTGATGTCTGTTGGAAGCTAATAATTGCATCAATGAAGGGAGAATGTATTGTCTAAGAATGGTGTGATCTTTACTTATGGGATTTGATATAGTAGTAATAATTCCTGTTTTATCTTTCCTTATCTTATCAAATTGATCGCGTTCGTTAGATAGTGTCAAACTCTGTGTTTCTTGAAGGCCAAGTGAACGTAAACTTTCTCTTATTCGTCTATTTCTTTGTGCGGATTCTAGGGGAATGGCATCTAAGTGTATTGATGAAAAATCATCTTTCAAATTATCATAACCTATTCCAATTGCTATATCTTCAACAATATCTATCGGGTGCATAATGTCACTCCTCCATCTTGGCATGGATATTATGTGCTCTTTATCACCAACTAAACAATCTGACCATCTTTCCGAACTATTGACTCCATTAGTTACGGTCCTTGAATCACTTAATTCGCCCCCCATTTTATCTATTGATTCAGAAATTTCTTTATTAGTTAGGTCAAAGCCAAGTATTTTTTTAATTAATTTATCTGGTACTTTATGTTCAACTGATTCTCCCACTGGAGTAACTATGATTGAATCATTGGGATAAGTAATTTCTAAACTCTCTATTTTACCACCTCTTTCTCCTAGATTAAGGCACATCAATAGTAAACAAGTTTCACACGCTCTAGAATCCCATCCAGTGACATCAATAAAGAAGTCTTTTGTGGTTTGCGTTACAGTAGTTTTTTTACCATTTATTATTGGGGGAAATGATATTACGTCATCATTAGAATCTAATATTATAGGGTATGATTTGAGATTATCAACTAAATTAGAATATTCTATGCCTTTCGGATGTTGAAAAATTATCTCATCAATACTCATATTTTTTTCACCCCCCAAAGGTGTAAATTTGAAACTTGAAGGAACTGTAATGTATCTAAAAGGTGCATTAATCATTTTCAAATCATGGACCCCAATTGATGCAAACTTCCTTTTCCTACCAAGGGTTAAATGTAGTTTCTCTTGATGATCCATCAAAGATTGAATAAATTTCTCTTTTTCATCGAAATCCTTACCAGTATCTACTCCCTTTACTATTGCAGACATTATTATTGGACGAGAATTTATTGTATCATTGTCAACAAAAATTTTATTTTCCCCAGGTAATATTTCTAAGTCCGGACTTTCCTTGCTTAACTTCAAAAAAGACCTTATGGCCTTGGCCATTGTTTCATGACTTAGCAAATCAGGTCTATCCGGAAATACCTCAATTTCAATTTTTTCTTCATCGTTATTTTCAACAGGGCATCCTAATTTAGGTAACCAATTTTCCCATTTTATATAATCATGTACAACTCCATTATTTTTTTGAATTTTAGTTAAAGTTTCATGTTCTAAAGTTATCGTTGGCATGCTATCACATCTATTTTCGTAACCACATTGGTAATGGCCGATTATAGCCTATTAATCTTAATCCTGAGATGGCAGCCGTATTATGGTCATTTGCTCTAAGGTTCTTTCTTCCAATTTTTTCTAATCCATCTATGCCTAATTCAACCATCCATTTTTTTAACATTATATTTTTACTCATCAGGTCACCCTCAACATCATCTCCACCATAAGGTCCAACTATCAAATTACATCCCGATGCATTTGCTATTAACATATCCTGTACATCTGGATTCTTGTCAATTCCTATCATAATAGTTCGATTACTTTTTTTAAATTCCCATGTTTTCGCGGCTAATCCAATTAACGGCAATGATGCCGCAATTATTCCTCCTCCCGGAACTGATAAATCCACAAATGCCCCATCTAGATCTAGTTCAACCACCAGTCTAAATAATTCCTCAACTCTATTAACATCATCTCTTAAAAAAATTAAAGATGTTTCTATCATTCTACTTTTTAGTGAAACAATTATTGCTTCTAACTCTGCATCATTCATAGGAGGTAGATTTTTTAAATCAATAAAAATACCTGCGCACTCTTCTATCAATGTTTTAGCATTACTTAGATTAGCATCGTTAATAATTACAAAATCTATTTTACGTGGATTATCCGTAACTAATGCCGGCTGCCTTTCTGAATTAAACCCCTTCCATTTATTCGAATCATCACTTTTTACTAGCCATGGAATGGGAAAAAGTATCCCTTCTGATTCTAAATTATTTGGTAAAACTAGAGTATATGGATCTATAGAATTATGTTCTGGTATTCTTTCAATATTATCAGGAATCAATGATATATTTTCAAATCCTTCTGCTATGTAAGATTTTAATTTACTATTATCATTTGTCAATATTTTTAAAGTTTCAAGTACTAATGCATCATCTGAAATTGTCAAACCAAGGGGCTTTAGTAAAATTTTACATTCTTCTAATTCTGTCTTATTTATTGACCTCATTGATACACTTTCTCCAGGTGGAGGGCAACTGCCAGCTATGACTAACTTACCTCCTCTCATGCCTACTCCTGGATCAGCACCTGTTGAGCCAAGAATTATTGCCATCCCGCCTTGCATATTAGCACCCAAACTATCTCCTGTATGCCCTCTAACAATTATCGTACCTCCTAGCATACTTGCTCCTGTTTCAATTCCTGCTGATCCCTGTATTATTATAGAGCCACCCTTCATTTTGTATCCAGCCTTCGAACCTACATCTCTTTCAACGATGATTTTTCCGGATTCTTGAAAAGCCCCTAGCATAGATGTAGCAGATCCTTGGAGTGTAAAAACACCGCCATTATTCATTGCTCCAGCGCATTCCCCAAGATTTCCTAGTAGTAATACCTTTGATTTATCTGGCAATAGAGAAATAGCACCTATTTCACCATCTCTTGGTTTTTTATCCTGCTCCCTGCCCCATCCAATTTTAACAAGTAAATCTTTTTTCATCGCTTCTACTAATAATTTATCCAATTGCCTATTTAATTTGATACTTTTATTTGTATTATTTCGCATATAGTGATTTCCTCCTGGAGTAATTTTTAGCTGCCTGCGTATGGGTCCAAACACAATGTAGAAAAAAGGATATCCATTATTGATATATTAATTTTCTATGGTTATGTTGATAGAGTTTGGTCATTGCCATGGAATCACCGATATAGATTGGACGTGCATTAGTATGATTAAAGTTGCAATAAATGGTTACGGAACTATTGGAAAAAGAGTCGCAGACGCTGTAGATGCTCAAGATGATATGGAAATAATCGGAATTACTAAAACTGGTCCAAGTTTTGGCTGTAAATTGGCCGTAAATAAAAATTTTCCAATATATTGTACTAGCGATGATGAGAGTAAGATTTCATCATTTTCTAAGGAAGGATATGCCTGCATAGGAGGTATTTCAGATCTTCTCAATATAGCAGATATTGTGGTAGATTGTTCACCTGGGAAAATGGGTGTTGCTAATGCTGAAATGTATCGAAGAGCAAATATAAAATATATTTTTCAAGGTGGGGAAAAACATGATTTGACAGGACTATCATATTCTTCTTCGGCCAATCACAAGTCAGCTTTTAATGCCAATTCTGCTAGAGTTGTATCGTGCAATACTACTGGCCTATCAAGGACATTAGTTCCACTTTATGATGCATGCGGAGAGCTCACTGTTGAATGTACCATGATTCGTCGTGCCACAGATCCTGGTGATTCATCGCGAGGTCCAATTAATGCCATCAAACCTGTCCTCAAAGTCCCTAGTCATCATGGATTAGATTTAATGACTATCAAGCCAGAAATTAAAATAAATAGTCTTGCTGTGGCTGTTCCGACTACTATAATGCACGTTCACTCAATAATAGTTGATTTACCAGCTAATCATAATTTTACCACAGAATCCATAATAAAGTTATGGAAAAATCAACCTAGAGTTATAGTTATGAATGGTAATAAAAATAGAATTACTTCAACTGCTGAAGTAATGGAAATGGCAAGAGATATGGGTAGAAAATGGGGAGATCTACATGAAATATTCATATGGGAAGATGGTGTTTCGCTAAAAGGAAATAGATTATATTATTTCCAAGCTATACACCAAGAAAGTGACGTAATACCGGAAAATATAGATTGCATAAGGTCCATGATGGGAGTTGAGAAAGATTGGAAAGTTTCTGTCGAAATGACCGACTCCTCAATTTCTAGATATTATGGCTTATGATGCTCATCATATTATGTACAATAGATGTTAATAGTCAAAAGCAAAACAATAGTCGGTTACCACGTGAATACGAAGGTAACCGTTTCCATCATCGTTATTTTTATGTTCACTCCTCTTTCATTTATATCTCAGGCAACTATAATAAATGTTGATGATATCGAATATGAAAATGAGGAATTACAAACTGTAAAAGTATGGTCAGAGTTCGAACATGCAGTTTATTCTTCTTATGATATAACTGAAAGCTCAGGAATCATACATTCTCCATTTGGTTCATTCTACCCAGAAGTAGATTTCATTCCATTAGGGCCTGAAAACTTATTTGACCCCTTTTCATTTTTGAGAAGTGGGATGGCAATAGTACAATCAAATAGTTCAAATTTGATCCCATTAACAAAGTATCTAGAAGGTGAACAAGATGTCAATATTATAGACATAATTCCGGATGATGCATATTTAATCAGGATATTAGGGGATGATAAAATTGAGATGTTTGAGGAGATTAAAAAAATCTCGAGTGTAAAATGGATTGGTGAATTTCCTATAGCATGGAAAGTATCAAAGGACTTAATTCCGCTTATTGGATCTTTAGAAGGAAATATCGATTTACAGATAATGACTACTCCCGATCTAAACCCCGAAGAATTGGAGTTATTAAATATTGATCTTTCTTTGGTTTCCAATGATTTTATAGATAGAGATGTATGTGATTTTTCATTATGTAAATTATCTAGTATAAATCCTTCATTAATTCCTATACTTGCAATGGATGGGAGAATTCTCAAAATTGAACCTTCTTCATCATTAAAAATACATAATAACAATGCTAGGATATTATCCAATATAGATGAAGCACTATCTCTTTCGGGCGGATCTTTGAATGGAGAAGGTGAGGTTATAGCAATCTCCGATACGGGACTTGACGCTGATCATGGAGATTTTGGCACTAGACTTAGAAATCCTGTTTACAATGATTTCGGCCCCGACAATTCCGGTGATGATGCTAATAGTGGACATGGAACGCATGTCACTGCAACTTTATTGGGAGATGGTTCAGGTGATTCTAAAACTACTGGAGTAGTACCGGAATCAACATTTATATTTTATCAATTAGAAGTGGATAGCTCAGGGATTTTCGCACGGTGGGATTCTCTCTACTCAATGTTCGCACACGCCTGGGATAAGGATGCGAAAATTCAAACTAATAGTTGGGGCTCTAGTAACCTTCTAGGAGAATATACCTCAGACTCACATTCAGCAGACTCTTATGTCAAAGATCAACCTAAATTCCTAGTATTATTTTCCGCCGGTGACGAAGGGTCTTCCGGAATCAGCTCTCCCGGGACTGCAAAAAATGTTTTGACCGTTGGCGCTTCAACTACCGGTGCATATTCAAGTATAGATTCAGGTAGTGTCTATAATTTTTCATCAACTGGTTACACTTTAGATGGACGAATAAAACCTGATTTAGTCGCCCCTGGAGTAATGATATGTTCTGCAAGAGCGGCAGAGGCATCTTTCACAATTGGAGAATCATGTTCTACTGCAACTCACAACGATCAAATTACTCCGCTATATATGACATTAAATGGATCTTCAATGTCAACCTCAGTAGTTGCAGGGGCCGCTGCAATGACCAGGCAATATCTGAGAGAAGAGGTTAATATTTCAGAACCAAGGTCAGATTTGATTAAAGCTATTTTAATAAATGGAGCTACAGATTTAGGATTATCGAATATTCCAAACCCTTCTGAAGGTTGGGGGCAACTAAATTTGAGCCAAAGTCTCTATCCTAAATCTGGTGATTTTGATTCTGATACTATATTTGATTACTCTCGTTCATTGTCTCCAGGTCATAGTTTTTTGTATACATTACAAGTTACTTCAGGTTCTTCTCTAGATGCAACTCTAGTTTGGAATGACAGAGAGGGTTCCGTAACTAGTGATCAAAGTATTAGTAAATTAGTTAATAATCTAGATTTAAGAATCACATCTCCTAGTGGAGTTATTTATAATGGTAATAATTTTATTTCTGGATATAGTACATCAGGCGGCATATCAGACAATGTAAATAATGTAGAAAGAATAAAATTAGATTCAGCTGAAGAAGGAATATGGTCTCTTGAAATTGGAAATTCCAAAGGCAATATTCAACAATATTCCCTTGTAGTATCTGGAATTATTGAAGAAACATTCGGTTCCGATCTATCTATAATTCCAGATTCTATATCCTCATTTACATCTACTCCACTTCAGGGCGATATTCTATCAATAAATGCCAAATGGTCCAATAGGGCTTCTCTTCCTACGGGCGACTATTCAATATCAATCCATGATTTGACTACTAATGACTTAATTAAATCATCACAAATGGCGTCTCTTGAAGGAGGTCAAATTGCCTCTTTGTCATTTACTCATTCCTTTGATACAACCGGCGAACATGTAATTCAGTTAAGACTTGATTCTTTATCTGAGGTATCTGAATTTAATGATGAATTAGAAGGTGTAAATAATAATATTTTTAATTACTCATTTAATGTTTCTCAAATAGGAGTAAGAATCATACCTTTATTTGAAAACGGCACAATTCCAAATAACCTCGAGGAATTAAATAATGCAAAAACGAGAAATTTAGATCCTAGGGAAGATACTTCAATAGTTTTTAAATTGCAAATTAAAAATGAAGGAACGTCTCAAATAACTGTTGATTTATCTATTTCACCATTACAGATAATAAGTGAACAAGGAATATTAAATCAACCAGAAGATGAATGGTGGAAAATTTTGAATGAGTCAGGCCCCTGGATTCTAAACCCATCAGGTCAAGAAGGAGATAAATACACATTATCTCTAAACTTATCAAATAGAGATGCAGATATTACTGATAACGCATTGGCAAGATATTCATTGCCAGGCGATTATGTTACTGATTTGACACTATTTGATAAGAATGCACCTACTATTTCTCACTCAATAAGACTTACAACTATAGTGGATACAGTTGAAGGATTATTTACAGTAGTGGCAGGAGAAACTGATTTATCTGCGAAGCCTGGTGAATTTGGATTATTTTCTTTATCAATAAGAAATATTGGTAACGGCCCTACTCAATATGAGGTAAGTTGTGAAACAGCAAATAGATGGTTAATTCATATCGGAAATACTGAATCTTCCGAACTAGTACTTGATCCATTAAATAGATTGCAATTTCTCCCTCTTCCAATAAGGGTGAAAGTGCCTAAATCATTAGACTATCAGCCATTAGCGGGAGTTACTGAAGAAATAATGTGCACTACTACTTCAATATCAGATTCTTCAATGTACACTAGTGAATGGGCAATGATAACAGTTTTGGAAAGTAAACTGTTTTCTACATATTTATCTGATGATGAAGGTAATAAATTTGAAACTGTTGAAATTGCCGAACCGAGGGCAGTTACAAATGGAGATACTATTTCTACAAATTTGGTTATATCAAATTTAGGAAATATTGAAATTAGTTTCGAAATTCAAGTTTTATCATCAGTAAATACTTGGCCTTTACAAGTTTATGAAAGTTCTGAATCAATTCCCATTGGGCTCACTAATTCAGTTTCTATTGTACTGGCCCCCAATGAATATTCTAGTATAATAATAAAAACTATTATTCCCTTATCTTCTCAAAAGGGAGATATGAATACAATTTCTATAAAAACTACGTCTGATGAAGGGATATTGGAAAGAAGCGGCACAAAATTAATCGTGAAGGAAATAGCGGCATTAGATCTGGCTGAATCATATGATTTAGACATAGCCTTGGGCACGGATGGAATATCGGAGATTGAAATTAAAAATACTGGAAATGTACCTTTAGATATTACGATAAGTATAGGGACAGTTCCTAATTCTTGGGAAGTTGGATTTTTATCAGGTAATTATTTTACTATGGATATGAACCGAGAAGCAGTAGTACAAATAAGTATAACTTTACCTCCAAATTTAGAAAAAGGTAAATTATCCGATAAAGTTCCTGTGATTATTCAAGCTACCACGCCTAACGGAGAAATAGCAACTTATACTGTGGAAATATCAATTTCAGTTTTACCATCAATTTGGATAACTTTGGAATCTCCAATAATACAAATTGAAGATATAGGAATTAATTCGGACTCATTTTTTGATATCATTCTAAAAAATAATGGTAATATAATGACTAATGTCAATATCGAGTTTAATCAATTAGAAGGATGGGAAATATCATTGGATAAAACACAAATTAATCAAATTTCTCCCGGAGGGGAAGTTAGTCTATCGGCAGGGGCATCTCCTGTAAGTAAATCTTCAATTGGACTTAAACAATTTACACTATTTGCAAACTCTTCTTCAGAATCAATGTCAATAACAGATTCTTCATTATTACTCAAGGTAAGTATGGCGAGAGAAACAGGAAATGGAGGGCTTTCAGAGTTCATGGAAGATGCAGGCCTGCCATCATGGGTTATCCCAATAATATTTATTTTGATTTTAATGTCCTTGGGTTTCGTTGGATTTAATATGAGAAAATCTACTTCCATTAATTCTGATGAAGAATTAATCCCTGCAGGTTCTGCATTGTCATCAGGAAATATTTCTGAAAGAAGAAATTCAGCACTGGACACATCATTATCAGGAGAAGCATTGTCAGGCACAGTTTCTCAAGACGAAATAAATGCAGCCTTATCTTCGTCGCTGCCAAGTTTGAAACACTCTTCACCTGGAGGGCCCCCTCTTCCACTTACTGGATTACCTGATGGCTGGACTATGGAACAATGGAATGCATATGGTCACATGTGGTGGGAAAAGAACAAGAATTAAAAATAGATTTACTTATCAAAGAAATCGTAATGGAGGAATTTAATGGCTGAATCAATTATACTTTTTGGCCCTCCTGGGGCAGGAAAAGGGACACAAGCAGTAATAATATCTGAAATAACTGGCATGCCACAAATTTCAACTGGAGATATGCTCAGGAATTCAGTAAAGAATAATACTGAATTGGGGAAAAAAGCTAAATCTTTTATGGAATCAGGACTTTTAGTGCCTGATGATATAATAATTGAACTAATATCAGAAAGACTAAAAGAAGATGATGCAACTAATGGAGTGTTATTTGATGGTTTTCCAAGAACAATAAATCAAGCAGTAATTCTTTCTTCAATTGTTGATATCTCATCTGTGATTTGCATAGAGGTCCCAGATAAAGAAATAGTAAAAAGAATCGTTGGGAGGAGAATGGATCCTGAAACTGGCGAAATCTACCATCTTACATTTAGGCCCGCTCCAAATGAAATAAAAGACAGATTGATTCAAAGAAAAGATGATAATGAAGTAGCAGTTATTAATAGGTTAAATTCTTATCATGAACAAACTTCCCCTCTCTCAGAATGGTATGAAAGTAAAGGTATTTTAACAAGAATTGACGGAAATCAATCGATTAATAATGTTGAACTAGAAATTAAGAAACTTTTTAAAATAAATGGTGATTAAATTGCCTAAAAATAGAAGCAACAATAATTCTGGAGCAAGGAAACAAAATGCAAAAAAGGCTGTCATTTTTTTATCAGCAATTTTAGAAGATAGTAAATCTGACTTAACAATAATGAATTCTGCCGCCCGTTCTTTGGTAAGAATGGGAAAAAAACACGGCATACGCCCATCAAGCCACATTTACAAGAAAATATGCCGAACATGTGAGTCTGCATTAATACCTGGGTATAATACCAGAGTCAGATTTTCGAAAGGATTCATAACTAACACTTGCAAAATTTGCAATAATACATACCGGCTTAAATTAAAAACAACATAAGAGGAAAAAAAATGGATAAAATACCTAATTACATATTGAGGGAAGCTAAAGATAAGGATACACTAATTTCTGTGCGTATCGGCCATGAAGGCCTATCAGAATCAATCGTTAATGAATTAAAAGATCAACTTAATAGGCGCCGATTAATAAAAGTAAAGGCTAATCGAGGAGTTGTAGAAACTGCTGAAAAAAGAAAAGTACTTTTTAATTTGATGGCGACTGAATCTAATTCAATCTTAGTATTCAATAGAGGTAATACAGCGGTATACTGGTCAGGTAAATAATCAATATTTCAGTACTCTTGACAAATTCAATAGTGATATATTTAGTATGATTGTTCTAGGCGGGCTCATGCAACTAGTAGTTCGGGGCCGGGCGACATCGAAATTAATTCAACCATTTATATTGTTCATGAGTGCAATTATCTCTATATCGCCCGTTAAAGCTGCAAGCTCAGATACTAGTTGGGTAGCTCCAGATATGCCTGAATGGAGCGTCCCATTAGCAATAATAATTTTAACTGCAGTTTATACTTTAATAGTATTTGAGATTGTTCACCGTGCATTGGCCGCAGCAGTAGGCGGAATTGCAGCGGTAATTTCTCTTCACGTTATCGGGGATGGGCCCAATTTATCTACGATTATGACTTGGATAGATTGGGAAACAATTGGACTTCTAATTGGCATGATGGTAATTGTTAATATTCTCTCTAAAACTGGAATATTTGAATGGGCTGCCGTCCAAGCATATGCTCAGAGCGGAGGGTCAATTTGGCGCTTATCATTTATTTTGTGTATAATTACTGCAGTTTTCTCTGCCTTTTTAGACAATGTAACTACTATATTATTAATTGTTCCAGTGACAATTCAAATTTCAAAAGTATTAGATTTAGAGCCAGTGCCACTAATAATCGCAGAAGTTATGTTTTCAAACATCGGAGGTGCCGCTACACAAATCGGAGACCCGCCAAATATAATAATTGGGGCTCAATTGTCTGCGCAGGCCCTAAGTGGGACCGTCCTTGAAAGCTCCAGTATTGGATTTACTGATTTCATTATTCACGTAGCACCTGCTGTTGTTATCTGTATGATTCCTTCTTTATGGATTTTAAGGAAAATTGATAATTCTGGTTTGAGTGGCGAGAGGCACAGAAATATTGACTTATTGAGGCTCAGATACGGCGTTAAGGATAAGAAATTATTAATTAAATCAGGAATAATTCTTATGATTGTAATATTGTTATTTTTTGCTCATTCTGCCTTCCCTCATCCATTATTATCAGTAGCCACAATTGCGTTGGGGGGCGCTGTTGCAATGCTTTTGATAACTTCGCCACATCATGTTGAAGAGCAATTAGATTCAGTAGAGTGGACAACAATTATTTTCTTTGCTGGGTTGTTCATCATGATCCACGGTTTAGAATTCATGGGATTAATAGAGATGATAGCAGAAATGATATCAGATGCAATATCCAAAACATCAGAAGAAAATCGATTGATGATAGCAGTTCTTTTACTACTCTGGGTCTCAGCTATTGCTTCAGCATTTATAGATAATATTCCATATACTGCTACTATGGTTCCAGTAGTGATAGAACTTGCATCAGATCCTCTACTTGGACTACCATTGGGGCCGTTAGCATGGGCATTGGCTCTAGGTGCATGCCTAGGAGGAAACGGGACCATCATAGGGGCATCTGCTAACGTAGTTGCAGCTGGATTGGCAGAAGAGTCAGGAAATGATATTTCATTTAATACATTTTTCCGAACTGGATTTCCTATGATGATCTTTACAGTGATGATAGCAACGGTTTACTGCCTTGTGAGATATACAATTAGTTGGCCTTCAACTGCATATCCAATAATAATTATTTCTGCAATGACAATCATCAGCGTAGCTCTTACTCCGTACGTGTACAGAGATAGCAGTGTAAGTAATGAGAAATTTATAAACGCTGAATCTGAATAAATATTATTTAATATTGAGTTAAAGTCAAGTGTCACATACAGCTGACGTAGATTATGGCAGCTTGCGGAACGTGCGGAATGGACGGAGTAATTGAAGCACAATGTCAACTTTGTGGAGGTTTAATTATTGATACTAAGGAAGGAAATAATCTACAAAAAAACACCTTAATATTTGATGAAAAAAATGAAAAATCTTCCAAATTAATTTTCGAAAATACTAACCAAACATTTTCATTACCTTTCGGGATTAATAATGCTCCGCAATACGCTATTTCTATAAGTATACCATTTGGCATAGAATTAGCCCCTAAATGACATAATTCGGCTCGGTTATAATGAGTAATCATCGGAAGAAAATAAATTACTTTCATCCTGTTAATTCATATACCACAGGTAGGTCGGCGAATTGCTTTTAGTGCACTTTGATACTATCAGGTATCAGGGTAAGTGGTTGAGATTGCGCCGCCCTGCGGGGAGACGGAGCGATCTGAGATGCCAGAATTGATATGCCTGGACACCAGAGGACTCACATAAGGTGGGATTGTAGAAATCTAAGATGCTACAACCCGACTGGGGGATGGCTCGGCTCGAGAGCCGAAGAAGGTCGTGACAAGCTGCGATAAGTCGCGGGGAGAGGCATGAATCTCTTGGATCCGCGAATAGCTGAATTGGACCTCCTGACATTAGTGTCATTCCTCTATGAGGAAAGGGAACCCCCCGAACTGAAGCATCTCAGTAGGGGGAGGAAAAGAAATCAAATGAGATTCCGTTAGTAGTGGCGAATGAAAACGGAATAGGACAAACCGAATCTCCTTGGGAAACCTTGGAGAGATGTGGGGTATGGATCATCTGTAGTCTAAGTGTAGGAAGTAGAAGTCGCCTGGAACGGCGCACCACAGAGGGTGAAAGTCCCGTATACGTACTATATATGACCAAGTGATGAATCCAGAGTAGCGTGCGTTGGATATCGCGCGTGAATATGGGAGGCAGATACTTCCAATCCTGAATACTACTCGAGACCGATAGTAGACAAGTAGCGTGAGCGAAAGCTGAAAAGTATCCTTAGCGGGATGTGAAAAGACCCTGAAACCAGTCGGGAACAAGCTGAATAGGCGTAAAAGCGAAGATATGAGCAGCGTCTATTCTTGCGTTTCGAATAATGCCCCTGGGAGTTCTGATCATTGGCGAGGTTAAGCAGTTAATCTGCGAAGCCGGAGGGAAACCGAAAGGTCCGCAGCCGCATTAGCGGTGAGGGACTGGGTGTGCTCGCCCGGAGTCAATGGTGGGAGACCTGAAGCCTGTCGATCTATGCCTGGCCAGATTGAAGCCCGATGAAAGTTGGGTGGAGGATCAAACAGTTGCTGATGTGCAAATCGCTCTGACGAGCTTGGTATAGGGGTGAAAGTCCAATCGAGATAGGCAATAGCAGGTTCCGCGCGAGACTACTCGTAGGTAGATCTCTGCAGAGGTAGTGTGCGATGTAGAGCACTGATTGGGTATTTAGGGGGAGCAATTCCTCGGTACGCTGTCAAACTCCGAAGTTGTGCACGCCGTAGAAGCAGGGAGTGAGCCACGGTGGGTAAGCTACCGTGACGAAAGGTGAAGAAACCAGCTCAGCGTTAAGGTCCCAAAATTTCAGTTAAGTGTTAATCACAAACGGCGTCCGTGGTCGAAGACAACCAGAAGGTGGGCTTAGAAGCAGCCATCCTTGAAAGAGTTCGTAACAGATCACTGGTCAAGCTTGCGGGCCCGAAAAATGGACGGGACTCAAACTGAATACCGATACGCTGATCCTTCGTAAGAAGATGAGGTAGCGCGGCGATATGGTCGGGTAGAAGCTAGGTTTTAAGATCTAGTGGACCGTCTATATATGAGAATCTAGGGAAGAGTAGCAGCATAGTGCGGTGAGAATCCGCACCACCGAAGGGGTAAGGGTTCCTCGGCAATGTTTTTCAGCCGAGGGTTAGCCGATCCTAAGGGCTTTCTTAATCGAAGAGTCCGAAAGGGAAATGCGTTAATATTCGTATGCCCTTCTACATTAATGGTGACGGCTTGGGCTAGTTCGTACGTCTCTGTCATGGGACGTCGAAGCGTAATAATCAATTGGAGAACCGTCATGGTGAGAAGATTGAGAAGACGTGAGCAACGACGAATGAGGCCTAGGTCCCATGAAAAGCCGTAGAAGTGATCGTACCAAGAACTGACACAGGTACCCAAGGTGAGTAGCCTAAGGTGTGACGGGCAAAGTATCGTGAAGGAACTCGGCAAAATAGCTCTGTAACTTCGGGAGAAGGAGTGCCAGCTTAGAGATAAGCTGGTCGCAGTGACCAGGGGACTCCGACTGTTTAATAAAAACATAGGCGACTGCTAGATCGAAAGATTGTGTATAGTCGCTGAATCCTGCTCAGTGCCGGTATCTGAAATCGGGTTTCAACCTGACGAAGGACCGGTAAACAGCGGGGGTAACTATGACCCTCTTAAGGTAGCGTAATACCTTGTCGCTTAATTGGCGACTTGCATGAATGGCCCAACGAGAGTCCCACTGTCTCCACGATACGTCCGGCGAAATTGACTTTACTGGCGCACAGTCCAGTAACCTCAACCTGCAAGCGAAGACCCCGTAGAGCTTTACTACAGCCTGGCGTTGTACATTCGCTCACTTTGTGCTGAGTAGACGGGAGATGTTTGATCCTCGGAACGCTAGTTCCGAGAGTAGTCGTCCATAGAGACACCGTCCTTAGTGTGTGACTGTACTAACTCTTAATGAGAACACCGTTTGGTGGGTAGTTTGGGTGGGGCGCCACGCGCTCGAAAACATAACAAGCGTGCCCAAAGGTCAGCTTAGGCGGTTCAGTCTCCGCCGTTAACTGTAAGGGGAAAAGCTGGCTTGACGTGGATCGGATCAATAACGATCGACGATGCGAAAGCAGGGCCTAACGAACCAATGTGCCTCATTTCTGGGGGCCATTGATAACAGAAAAGTTACCTCGGGGATAATTGAGTTGTCACCAGCAAGAGCACATATCGACCTGGTGGCTTGCTACTTCGATGTCGTCTCTTCCCAACCTCCTGGTGCAGCAGCTGGGAAGGGTGGGGTTGTTCGCCCATT